>Ga0190304_1000247_pt1 | contig 25376 bp, 18 predicted proteins | sample 48700712_MG_FD_161670 | JGI IMG/M metagenome (GOLD analysis project Ga0190304, IMG submission 161670) | Hydrothermal vent sediment bacterial communities from Southern Trench, Guaymas Basin, Mexico - 4870-07-1--2_MG | ecosystem: Environmental > Aquatic > Marine > Hydrothermal vents > Sediment ...
AGAAAGGGGATCTGCACCTCAATTGAATGTTCTACTCCGTGTATTTCCTCATCTTGAAAAATAAACTTAGATCTTCCCAGGATTTCCTCTGCCAAATCTTTACTAACTTCCACACTGCCGAGAGGGGTGATCCATTCTCCTTCAGCAAAAACAGCCATTCCGTCAAAAGCTACATGGTGACTTGGGCCTATTATGACTACATTGTCTAAATTAACATTTCGCAGGGAAGAATAGCCACTGGCAGCAACCTTCCCGGAATATATATATCCTGCATGGGGGGAAATAAGTGCTTTTACCCTGCCTGTTAAATTTAACGAAGGTGCTTCTTTGAAAAGAGTATCCAGGAGGGCTTTTAGCTGGGAAGCATTTTCTGGATAAAAAGATCCCGAATATCTCGGTTCTCTTATCATTTTATACCTCCCCGCTTATTCTAAGTCCACAAGCATCTACTGTCAATAAGTTTATAATCTCTTAGAGAATGTAACGGGAAAGGTCTATATCCTGAATGAGAACTTTCAATCTTTTATCCACATAATCTTCTGTGACTGTAAATTCAAGAATTCCTGGTTTAGGAAGTTCAAACAATAACTCTTCAAGGACATAATTCATAACAGTATGCAGTCTTCTGGCTCCTATATTTTCCATTTTTTCATTGGCCATATAGGCATACTCGGCAATTTTCTCAATGGCCCCTTCTGTAAACTCCAGATTTATACCTTCAGTGCCCACTAGCGCTTTGTATTGTTTTACCAGTGCATTTTCAGGCTCTTTGAGAATTCTTACAAAATCCTCTTTAGTAAGACTATTAAGTTCAGCCCTTATTGGGAATCTTCCCTGAAGCTCTGGAATCAAATCAGATGGACTAACGCCTGAGAATGCACCTGCAGCAATGAAAAGGATATGGTCAGTTTTAACAGAACCATATTTGGTCGCAACTGTAGTGCCCTCCACTATCGGGAGTAGGTCTCTCTGTACACCTCTTCGAGAGACATCGGGACCATGTGCTTCACCTCTCGAAATGAGTTTGTCAATCTCATCTATGAATATTATACCCTCCTCTTCTGCCTTTTTCTTACCCTCCTCAATAACTTTATCCATGTCGATAAGTTTTCTTGCTTCTTGGCTTTTTAAAATCTCCTTGGCTTCTTTCACAGTTACTTTCTTCCTCTTCTTAATTGGAGGAAATAGAGCTTCAAGTTCTTCCGGAATCTGAAAATTTACCTCTTCCATCCCCTGCGAAGAAATTACCTCCATGATGGGCGGTATCCTTTTCTCAATATCGATTTCCACAAAGCGTTCATCAAAATAACCGTCTTTAAGCATCTGAAGATAATGATCCTTTTCAGGTGCATTCCCTATGCCGGGCACTATCATTTCCAGAAGTCTTTTGAAAGCACTCTCCTCAGCTTTTTTCTCTATCTCCTTAATCTTCTCCGTCTTCACCATGTTTATAGAGACTTCCACCAAGTCTCTCACCATGGACTCCACATCTTTTCCTACATACCCTACTTCAGTAAACTTGGTGGCCTCGACCTTAATAAATGGGGCCTTGACCAGCTGAGCTAGTCTTCGCGCTATTTCCGTTTTTCCCACACCAGTGGGGCCTATCATTATTATATTATTCGGGACAATCTCTTCCCTCAAAGGTCCTTGAACATTCTGTCTTCTCCAGCGGTTCCTTATTGCGATCGCGACTATCTTCTTTGCCTCATCCTGACCTATGATGTAACGGTTTAACCTTTCAACAATCTCTTTGGGAGTTAAAAATTTATTATTGGCCATATATGCTACTTCGGCTCAATAGCCAGATAATACGGAAAACCATCCCTTATTATTTTCAAAAGTACAGGTTTTTCTGAGTCTTTAAACTTCCGGGCAGCCTTCTTGAAATCCTTAATGCCTTTAATCTCGATACCACCTATCTTTTCTATCACATCGCCTTTTTTGAGTCCTGCATCCTCAGCTGGAGAACCCATTTCTATTTCATAAATCACAACACCCTCTTTCTCCTTTCCTTTATAATAGATCTTAGCTTCCTCGGTTTTCAGATCCATGACCTTCATTCCTGCCCATGAAGCTTTGCCCTCTTTAGAATAAGATTTTTCTTCCTCTTCTTTTCTTTCCTTGGCTGCAGCTTGCTCTTCAGGATATTCACCCAATTTTACCCTAATAGTCTTTTCAACACCATCCTCGCGGATCACCACAACATCAACCACTGTTCCAGGTGGGGTTTTAGCTACCATTAGCCTGAACGACTCGAGATCCTTCACGGGTTTGCCGTTAAATTTTATTATCACATCGCCATCTTTCAAACCTGCTTTATCTGCAGGAGAACCCTCTTTAACCTGCCTTATAAGCACTCCCTGTGGTTTTTCAAGCCCATATGCCTTTGCAAGATCAGCAGTCAGTTCCTGGGGGTAAACTCCCAAATACCCTCTTACAACTCTACCTTTTTCAAGAAGCTGTTCTGAAACATACTTAGCAGTATTTACTGGAATAGCAAAGCCTATTCCTACAAAACCACCTGAGGGGGACGTAATGGCAGTATTAATACCAATAACCTCTCCCTTTAAATTAACAAGCGGTCCCCCTGAATTTCCAGGATTTATAGCCGCGTCGGTTTGAATAAAATTTTCGTAAATTGGGCCTTCCGGAAGGTAAATACCCGATCTCCCCTTCGCACTTATAACACCCACCGTAACAGTTCTATCCAGTCCGAATGGATTACCAACAGCAATAGCCCAATCACCAACTTTAATCTTATCTGAATCTCCTAATTTAAGCACCGGCAATTCCTTATCACTCTTTATCATTAGGACTGCAATATCCGTATTCTTATCTTTCCCTATTATTTTAACTTTCTTTCCTTTAATTTCCGTCTTATCAGAAAGTCTAATAATGATTTTATCGGCATTTTTAATAACATGGTAATTTGTCAAAATGTAGTATTTATTCCCATCTCTCTTAAATATAAACCCAGAGCCGAGGCTTCTGGAATGGTACTCTCTGGGCATATTTTTAAAAGGCTCTTCAAAAAACTTCTTGAAAAACTCATCAAACGGCCCTTCAAACTGAAAAGGGAATGGTTCTCCCTTGAGTTTAACTATCCGTTCAGTGGAAATATTGACAACCGCCGGCATCACACGCTCTGCAACCTTAACAAAGGGACTTTCGTATTCTCCCTCTTCATTTCTGACCAAAAGTTGCTCCTTTGGGGTTGCCCCGTTCAGATCTGATAGCTTAAGTTGTGCTGTTATAACAACTCCACTTATAAGACCCCCAGCGAATATTAGTGCTCCAATTATGTAGAGAATCTTCCTCCTCATTTTCTCCCTCCTTTTAAAATTGTGTGCCAAACTGAATGTGGGGTACCCATTTCCCACCATCATTGTCAATGCCGTAGCCGAGATCAAATCCTATGATCCCGAGCATGGGCATTTCCATCCTGAAACCAATCCCAACTCCCTTTTTCACGATAAAAGGTCTCAAATCATGATATTTTTGCCAGGAATTTCCCGCATCGAAAAATGCGAGGAGATACATTGTTTCAGAAATTCTATATCTCTCTTCAAAGGTAAAAATAAAGTACAACCTGCCTCCAATATTAACACCATCCTCAATTGGGCCCACACTTCTTAACTCATATCCTCTCAAACCATAATAACCTATATCACCTAGGAAAAATCGCTCATAGAAAGGTACGCTGTCCGGTTTATAGAGTCCACCCACATAACCACCCTTAATGGAGAACACCGATATAAACTTTTCCTTAAAGGGGAAGAGGTTTACTCTCTGGAAATTGTGTTTATGAAAATGCACATCGCCCATAAGTGGACCACCAGATAATTCAATGGTATAAGAGGTAATACTTCCTTTTGTCGCATTAAAGCTTCTATCCCTGGTATCTCTTTTAATTCCAAATGTGATGGAAGAACTTAAAAGAGGTCCTGCTTCTGACCAGGATTTAAAATAGGGGCTTTCTAAAAGTGTTTCATCAATATTATAAACCTCTGTCCTCTCAAGCTGGTAAGTTGTTGAAAATCTCCAGTAGTCGTTGAAAACAACTCTGGAATAACTTATACTACCGCCTACACGTTTTTCATCATAATCAGGAAGATAATGAGTTAAGTGATACAACTCCAATCCAAGGGATTGTTTTCGTCCAAAAAGCCAGGGCTCAGTAAAATTGAATTGAAAGTTCCTTCTAGAACCACCGTACTCAACAAGAGCTCCAATAATTTCTCCTCTTCCCAGGAAATTGGGTTGTTGGATCTGGAAATAGAATGAGAGTCCATCTAGTTTCGAATAACTGGCGCCCAATCCCACCGTCCCGGTGTACTTTTCTTTAACCTTAAACACCAGATCTATAAGACTTGAATCTTCGGTAGGACGAAAATCGACCGCGATATTTTCAAAATAATTCAAATAATAAAGATCCCTTTGACTCTTAATAACCTTTTGACGTGAAAAATATTCACCAGGCAGCAAATCTATTTCTCTTCTTATTACTTCATCAAGAGTCTTTGTATTTCCTTCTATATCAATTTTTCTCACTCTCACCCTGTGGTTCTCAAAAACATGAAGGGTTAAATCCAGTATGCTGTCTTCTCTAACATGTTGTTCGGGAAGGATATTCACATAGATATAACCAGAATCTCCATAAAGGCCTGCAATGTTTGCAAGAGACTCATCAAGTTTTTTCTGACTGAACACATCTCCTTCTTTTAATTTTACCAGCTTCTTCAGAAAATCCGAGCTAAACAGGCTATTACCTTGGAAATCCAGTCTTCCAAGTCTGTACTTCTGGCCTTCAAAAACAAAAATCTTAATATAAATTTCTTTATCCCTAGTATCTATTTTAAAAGAATCGACTCTGGCTTCTAAAAAACCATGATCTCTGTAATAATCTACAATTCTGTCCAAGTCTTCCTGAAATTTTTCATCTTCCAGTTTTCCACTCCTGAACGGCCACTTTTTCTCCTTGGTTTTCATTGCCTTCTTCAATTTAGTATCTGGAATCTCATGGTTTCCAACGAATTCTATTTTCTTAATCCGTGCTTTTTTGCCTTCATGAATACTTACTGTTGCATCAGCAAATCCTTTTTCATCAACTTCTCCCACTTTGATTTCAACTTTTGTTCCGTAATATCCTTTATCTCGATACATCTCTTCAATAAAGTGCTTCCATCTGAACAGGGTAGCAGGTGAAAGTGGAATACCTTTGTGGATGTCCAAAGTATCTACAATTTTTTTACTCTTTACTTTTTTGTTACCTTGGAAAGATATTTCCCGAAGTCTCGGATTCTCTTTGATATCGAAAATGAGATCTATACAATTCTCCTTAATAATGCCTTTCACAGCCAAGTCACTGAAATACTCTGTTCTGTAAGCTTTCTTAAGCACACTTCGCAGTGTTAATATGTCAATCCTCTGCCCCTCACGTATGTCAAATACAGTTCTGTAAACAGTCTCACTACCCCATTTTACTCCATTTATTGTTACACTATTTACTGATAGCCCGAAGGCTAAAAGAAAATTGAACAGAATCAAGGATTAACCTCCGTGTTTTGCTTCTTCTAATTTTTCTGTTTCAAAATGGAGTTCTTCTCCTTTAACTGTAACCAAAACCGAAGAACTTTCTTTAATTTCCCCCTTTAATATTAGTTCTGAAATAGGTTCTTCAATATATTTTCTAATAACTCTCTTAAGGGGTCTTGCACCATATTCTTCATCATATCCTTTATCTACGATGAATCTTCGTGCTTCTTCTGTCAATTTCAGTTCTATCCTTTTCTCCTTCAGCCTATCGTGCAACTCTAGCATAAGAATATCCACAATCTTGCATAGATCTTCCTTGGAAAGAGGTTTAAAAATGATAACCTCATCAAGCCTGTTAAGGAACTCCGGAGGTACAGTTTTCTTGAGTTCCTGTATGAGGAATTCCTTCATATCGTGATAAGATTTCTCACTATCCTCAGACCGGAAACCAAGCATTTTATTCCTCTTAAGGAATCTGGTGCCTATGTTGGAGGTAAGGATAATGATAGTATTTCTGAAACTTACCCGTCTACCGTAACTGTCCGTTAGAACACCCTCTTCCAGCACTTGAAGTAGCATATGGAATACATCAGGGTGTGCCTTTTCAAATTCATCAAAAAGAACCACGGAATACGGCTTTCTTCTTACCCTTTCCGTGAGCTGCCCACCCTCTTCATAGCCCACATAACCGGGAGGGGCCCCAATAAGTTTCGATACATTAAACCTTTCCATATACTCTGACATATCTATTTCTATCATCGCATCCCTATCCCCAAAAAGAAATTCAGCAAGAGCCTTTGCAGTTTCTGTTTTACCCACACCTGTGGGACCAAGAAAAACAAAGGAACCAATGGGTCTTCTGGGGTCCTTGATTCCAGCCCTTGATCTTCTGATGGCCTTTGAAAGTGCCCTGATTGCCTCCTCCTGTCCCACTATTTTCTTACTGAGTTCCTGCTCCATCTTTAAGAGGCGCTCCATTTCTCCCTCAGCAAGTCTTTGCACAGGAATTCCTGTCCATAAGGAAATGACTTCGGCTATATGGTCTCTTGTCACCAGAGGAGCTTCACCGGTAGAGTGCAGTTTCCTCTTCCTTTCTGCAATCTGGGCTTTAAGCTCCCTCTCTCTATCCCTTAAATTGGCTGCAGTTTCAAAATCCTGCCTTTCTATTGCCCTCGTCTTAAATTGTTTAACGGCTTCCAGTTCTGCTTTCAACTCCTCCAGTATCTCATCACTGGCTTGGGAATGTAACTTTATCTTGGCACCTGCTTCATCCAATACATCTATGGCTTTATCAGGCAAGTATCTATCGGTGATATATCTATCAGAAAGCCTTGCAGCAGCTTCAATTGCTTCGTCAGTATATCTCACGCCATGAAAGGATTCATATTTTTCTTTAAGTCCGTAGAGAATTTCAATGGTTTCCTCCACTGTAGGAGGGTCCACCATTATGGGCTGAAATCTTCTTTCGAGGGCTCCATCTTTTTCTATATATTTTCTATACTCCTCCAGAGTGGTTGCACCTATTACCTGTACTAACCCTCTCGCAAGTGCAGGTTTCAAAATATTGGATGCATCAAGAGCACCCTCTGCAGCACCTGCACCCACCACCGTATGGAGCTCATCAATAAAAAGTATAACATCTGAAGATTCCCGGGCCTCATTTACTATTGCTTTGAGTCTTTCCTCAAATTGCCCCCTGTATTTAGTTCCAGCCACCACTGCGGCTAAATCCAGGGCAAGAATTCTTTTATCTAAGAGAGCATCTGGAACTTTTCCTTCTGCTATTCTCTGAGCAATCCCTTCCACAATCGCTGTTTTCCCTACACCAGGTTCACCTATCAATACCGGATTATTTTTCTTTCTTCTTGAAAGAATTTGCAGAACCCTTTCTATTTCCCTTTCTCTTCCAATCACAGGGTCTAATTTCCCTTCTCTTGCCAGTTGTGTAAGATTCAAAGAATAATTTTCAAGATTTTTTGTTTTCGATTTTGTTTGAGGTTTCTCCACATCGTGATGTATGCCGCTTACTTCCTCCAGAACCTGATCGTAGTCTACACCGAAATACTGAAGAATTCTCGATCCTACACCTTGACCTTCTCGTAAAATACCCAGTAGAAGATGTTCAGTTCCTATAAAACCTTTAGATAACCTTCTTGCTTCTTCCTGAGCAAGATTTAAAGCTCTTAGAGCATTTTCATTCATGGGGAGATTGTTACTGGCAACAGGTATAATTCCCGGAGGGACATACTGCTCCACCAATTTTCTAACCTGAGATAGTGTCACACCCGAGCTAGTAAGTATAGTATAAGCAACTCCTTCCTGAACCCTTAAAAGCCCTAGTAGAATGTGTTCGGTACCTATTCTGGAGTGCATAAACCGAGAAGCTTCCTCTTTAGCAAGCTCCAGGGCACGACGTGCAGTTCCTGTGAATTCAAATTTCATGAAGTCAAATTCACCCCCTTAAGATACCCCTTTAAAAATTTAATTTCTTCTTCCACTTTTCCTCTAAGGGAAGAATTTTTATATTTTTCAGAAAATTCTGTAAGGAGGGTGTAACTTTCTTGAAAATCCCCTTTTATCTGATAGGCTTTTGCACGTTTAAAATAATAAAAGGCCATAAGAGATTTTTCTGGACTTGTTTTTTCAGCCTTTTGGAAAAAAGATATGGCTTTATCGTATTCGCCTCTATCTAGATAGATGTTACCAAGATTACCATACGCAAGAGCTTTTAGAAGATCGTCTTTAATACCCGATTTTAAAAATTTCTTAAAATACTCTTCGGCTATTTCCTTATTATTTCTTCTAAGTTCATATACACCATAATAAAAATAGGCCCTTTTACCAGATTCTGTTGCTCTGTATCTGGTAATAAGTTCATTAAGAAGCTGTGGGACACTGGAGGTATCATTCTGGGCCAGTGAGACAACTACCTGCAGTAATCTTAATTCTGCATCTGGCGACCTTCTCGGTTTGTTAACAACTTTATAAGTTAATACCAGTGCAATCACAATAACAATTGCTCCCCCTATTTGAAGCGTCTTTTTAGGGATCCGGGGCCTTAAAATAAAAGCCAGAATATTCTCCAGAGCCTTGTGTATGGGATCTTTCCGCAGTTCCTGTTTGGTAATCTTTGCCATTAAATTCACCTCCTATCGTTTGAAATTATAAGCATTTTCAATAAAACTGTCAAGGTAAGCATCCTTAATATCACATTATTTGTGGATTTGTGATTTTTTCACTTATAAACAGCCTATTCTCTAACTCACCATCTAAACGGCAAATAGTCACATCTTGATCAAACCGTGAGGAGCACCCTCAGGAAGCTTTTAATGCTGATCTCTTAGTCTGTAAATCACAGAAAATACAATCTCTTTAACCTTTGAACGCCTCTAGGACCTCTCTCTGAAAATTTTCTTTACTTAAACTTCTCATAATTTCATAGCCTTTAAAGCACTACAAACCACTTGGAACAGAGTTTTTTGAATATCCTTGGTTTCCGCTAAACCTTCCCTTCTAAGGCTCCAAGATTCTTCACTTACATAATCACCTCCATAAAAGATAGCTGCGAGTTCTACATTATAGTATTTAGCCACTGCAAAACAAGCAGAGGTCTCCATATCCACACATATTGCCCCATCCTTTCGAAACTTCATGATCCTGGTAGGTGTTTCTCTATAAGGTGCATCTGTAGTCCATATTTTTCCTGTATAAAATTTTAAGCCCCTATCTTTACATTCTTTTTTCAACTTCCTGTGGAGATATTCAGAGGGTTTTGTCTCTTCTTCAGGAGGAAGATAATGATAAGATGTCCCTTCGTCTCTTATGGCAGCATTTGGAATTATAATATCTCCCCTCTTTATTTCCTTATCCAATACGCCTACACTTCCCACCGTTATAAAAAATCTTCCCCCAAAATAAATTAACTCCTCAAGATCAATTCCTGTGGCTGGAGCACCTATACGAGTTATGAGCATTCCTATCTTTGTATCTTCAAATTCAAATATTCCTAAATTGGGATACCATTTTATCTCCTTAAAATTACAAGATTTTGCTCTTTCAATGAAATTTTTCATATAGGGAAAGGTAAGAATGAATTTTTCTATGTCTTTAAGTTCCTTCACCTTGTCTTCCAGCCCCAATTCTCTGTACCATATTCTGGGATTAATCACACTTTTTTCATTATAGTCATCTAACAAAAAGGTTATTCCATTATAGGCAATATATGCTGGTTTCTCATTTTTTCCGTTGTATCTCTTCAAATTCTTTAAAGTAAAATACCGCATTTTCATTTATACTTTGAAAAGACTAACACCAGGAGGAAAATTCCTCCCTTACTTTTTAACTATATTATTTTATGGATAAAAGAACAAGCCTTTTATCCGTTTTTATTTTAATGTAGAAGAAACCAAGAATCAACCCCATCCCCGACTATTTTTGAAACAAATTATCATTTCCGAAGCCTTACTTCTCAAATAGCCATTTCCTCGATTTATATTTAATTATCATTTTGTATATACAGCAAATGAACACAGAATGATAAACTACAAGCTCTATTTACAATAGTACATCACTCCGAGTCAGTCTGTCTAGAGATATCGACGCCTCAGAACTCCTATTCTATCTCCTGCATCAAAATTTCCACTGCCTTTTTCAATTGAGGATCACCTGAATGATTGTCATAAACAGGTGGATTCTCCACATAAATATCTGGCTCAACCGGATTATTTTCCAGGGGTCTGTTGTCAAGGGTATACCATCCTTCCTCAGGCTGCCTGAACGTAGTTCCATCAAAGAGCTCCAGATTGTTGGTTCCTATTACTGCACCATAGGTGGGCACCCCAACAACTTTACCTAGTTTCAATTGTTTGAAGCCTGCAGGGAATATTTCTGCATCACTGTAGCAGAATTGATTGATCAGGAGAACAACCGGCTTATCCCATCTGAAAAGTGTATTATATTCTTTCTCGCCCTCTCCTCTTTCTACAGAATAAAGATATTTTGTTCTTCTCAGGATATTCAGAAGTTCGTCGTGTATATTTCCCCCTCCATTGTATCTGATATCAAGAACCAGACCTTCTTTCCGGCGATTTTCGTACAATTCCTTTTTAAACCTCTCGAGGCTTGTAAGATTCATGGCAGGAATGTGAATATATCCCAGTTTGCCCTCACTTTCTTTTTCTACCAATTCTCTGTTGGCTTTAACCCATTCCTTATACACCAGCTCCCATTGCTTCCAGGGCGATATGGTTTTGATATCGATATCTTCTACCTTTCCATTTTTTCTTTTCAGAGTAAGTCTTATCTTTTTACCTGCTTTTTTCTCCAGATAGGTATATACATTATCATCAGGGTTAACTTTAATCCCGTTCACCGCAAGAATCACATCTCCTTCCTTAATGTCTGCTTTCATAGCAGGGGATTCCTCAAGAACCCGGGTTATCTTGAATCCTCCCTCTTTTTTGTCAGGTATAAATTCTGCACCGATACACCCTGTATGTTTTAAATCTCTATTGGATTTCCATATTCCCAGATGTGAAGCATTCAATTCCCCAAGCATCATCCTGACAATTCTTCTAAATTCCTGATCCGTTCGACATTGCAAGGCCAGAGGTAGGTATTTATCATACATTTTGCTCCAGTCTACTCCATGAAAATTAGGGTCATAAAAACCATCATTTAACACCCACCATGCTTCTCTTAGAAGTGCATTTCTGTATTTATCTCTTTGAAATTCCACTTCAATATTAAAAGAAAGCGCTTTGGACTTTTTATCATCAATGTTGATCACATGAAGAACACCTCTTTTATCCAGATAATAGACTCTCTTGCCATCTTTAGAAACTAAAAACATTTTAGGTTCTACATTGCTGGTTGTTAATCTCTGGATATTTTCTCCAAACCAATCCACAACCCAGATATCATTACTGTTAAGATTTTCTGCCTGAATTGCATAAATCATTCCATCCGGAGATTGAGCAACGTAGTTGTACTCACCTCGGAATTTTGCCACTTCATGGATCCTTTCATTGATACCATCAAAATCTATTTTCACAGGCCCCTCCAATTTCAGACTATCTTTCACACTTTCCCAGTATTCCCGATCTTTATTTTCATCTTCTTTTCTGAGAAAAACATATTTAATCCATAAATCTCCACTAGCATTTCTTGAAGCAAACGAGATTTTCCTGCCATCAGACGACCACATGGGTTTATAATCATCATTGGGATGGTTGGAGATATTAAAGGGCTTCGTACTACCATCGGCTTTCACCACATATACATCTTCTCTAAAACCCAATTCGGTTCTGCTAAAGGCTATCCATCTGGAGTCAGGAGACCAGTCGATCCAGAGAACATCATTTTTTTCTGTCAATCTTTTTACCTTCTTCCCGCTTTTATCCATTACACAAAGCGTTCCTTTATTCTGTAAAAATGCAATCTTCTTGCCATCAGGAGAAAATTTTGGTTTTTTCTCTGTTACAGGTGTATCCAGAACCTTGATTTTTTCAAATATATAATCATCAACGAATTTTCTTTCCTTTTTGGGTTTTATAATGTAAAGATCCCAGTCTCCATCCTCCAAGGAGGTGTATATAATTTCCTCTGTGACAGGATTCCAGGCGATATCCTTTTCTGGTTCAGGTGTGAAAGTAATCCTTTTTATTTTCCCGGGATTATTCTCATCCAATTCCATTACATATATATCACCATATACCACAAATGCTAATTCCTTCTCATCAGGTGAAAGAGCAAACTCTCTTGCATCTCTGCGGAGTTTTACGAGAATTTCTGCTGTAGTTTTATAATCTTCATTGATATTGAAATTCAGTTTATTCACTGTATTTTGTTTTATACCATAAGCAAATAGCTCCCCTAATTTCTCAAAGACTATTACATTACCAGACCATGAAATCTTAGGGGAAAATACTTCCTCTCTAAAAAATGTTATCTGCTTTCTGTTTCGTCCAAGTAGGTCCATCTCCCACAAATTACCTGAATTTTCATTTCCCTGATTGGAGATAAAATATATTTTCCCTGTAATTCTTGAATACATGGGCCATGCATCTCTACCTTCAAAATTTGTGATCTTTTCAAGCTTTCCGATCCTCAAATCCATTTTCCATATATCTCTACTTGCAGGACCTCGATATTTCCTTCTCCACCATGCTGTGCCACCTCTTTCAAACAAAAGAATTTGAGAGTCCGGAACCAGTGTAGCATTGAGCATACGGAAGTCATAAACTCGCTCTGGTGTCCCTCCTGTTATACTAACACGATAAACAGCTCCTCTGTATTCAGTCCTTGTTGCCGAAAAATAGATGTATTTAGAGTTTTCGTCCCAAAACAGAGGGTATTCTCCTGAACTAAAGTAAGTCAACCTCTTAGGTGGTTTTCCACCATCCCGGGGAATTATAAATATATCATCACTACCATATCTATCAGAAACAAAAGCAATCCATTTACCATCTGGAGACCAGAGTGAAACACTTTCATAGCCTTCAGAATCTGTTAACCTTCTGGCAGATCCACCGTTGATGCTGCCAATCCAAATGTCTCCGTAATAAGAAAAAGTTACATATTGCCCATCAGGAGATGGCGCTGGGCAACTTGCGCCGAATACTCTTCCCTGAAAGGTGAAAAAACTTAGCATAAGTACAAATTCAACCATGTTCTACCTCCACTTTGAGGAAAATTTTATAACAAAGATGGTGAATTGTCGAGCCTTAATTCGACTTCCGAACTATCAAAGCTGTTGTCATTGCTTGGGAATTGGGGATAAATATCTTCTTATCATCAACTTCCAGAACTGTGTATCTTAAATTAATATCGACTACCTTCCCCTCAAAGGAGGAAATCTTTATCGTATCTCCAAGTTTAAATGGTTTATAAATAATTATCAAAATCCCTGCAATGGTATTGGATAGAAAATCTTTAAACGCAAGCCCAAGGGCAAAACCTGTAAGCCCGAGACCTGCAACAAGAGCTTGAACATTTATACCCAAGGTTCCAAGAGCAGTTATACTTCCAATAATAATTACTGTCCACTTGAGAATCCTTATTACCAGAGAACTTACAACTTTATCCAGGCCTGATTTTAAGAATACCTTCTTTAAAAGTTTCCCAAGAACAAAAGCCAGTAGAAGGAACAAACAAAATATAAAAATCCCGACTAACAATCTTGGAATGAAGCTGAGAAGTTTTACGTAGAATTGGTGTAGCATAAATCTTAATCTGAGATTATCTTTACATGCACCTTTCGCGTTCTGGGGCCATCAAACTCACAGAAAAAAATCCCCTGCCATGTTCCAAGGACAGGCCTTCCATTCTCTACAATCAAGGTAATTGAAGGAGCCACCAGAGTACTTTTTATATGAGAATCTGCATTACCCTCAAGATGTCTATAGCCTTTACCGTAAGGTACTAATTTGCTCAATGTTTCCTCAATGTCCACCCTTACAGAAGGATCAGCATTTTCATTAATCGTGATTGCAGCTGTAGTATGTGGCACATATAGTACACAAATCCCACTATTCACTCTTGATTTTGAAATAATCTCCATGACCTCTGCGGTTATATCCACAAGTTGTTCTCTTTTTGCTGTTTTTACTGTGAATGTCTTCATTTCCATGTTAGGCCTCCTTTTCGGCTATTACAACCTCTGTAATACCGTCTATCTCCTCAAACTTAACTTTTACAATTTCTTTTTTGGTTGTAGTGATAGTTTTCCCAACAAAATCGGGGCATATGGGCAATTCTCTGTGTCCTCTATCGATTAAAACACACAACTTTACTCTTCTTGGTCTTCCGTAATCCATAATCTCATCAAGAGCAGCCCTGGTGGTTCTACCCGTGTAAAGTACATCGTCAACAAGCACTACGTCTCTACCTGTAATATCAAAATCCATTTCGGTTCCCTTCACCTCGGGCTTTTCTCCAACCAAGGAGAGATCATCACGATAAAAGGTTATATCAAGAGCTCCTACAGGTATTTGCTTGCCACTTATTTTCTCTATTTCTTCTGCAATCATCCTGGCAAGGGGTACACCTCTTGTTTTAATACCTATAAGAACAAGATTCTCTATATCCGGAATTTCCTCTATTATTTGATGCGCAATTCTCTTTATGGTCCTCCTTACATCACCGGGGTCCATTAGCCTGTATTTTTCCCTTACCATACCTCCTCCTTTCGATTTAGATTTAAATTATGCATGCTTAAATAAAATAAATCAATTTATAGAACTACAGCCCCATGTTAATGCCCATGAATCCTCGTTCCAGGTTTTTCTGCCCCCAGTACCTTGTGAATCCGGCCTCAAGGCTGTATTTATCCTTAATTTTCTTTTCAATCCTAAATTTAAAACCATAGGATTTTGCAGATGGTAAATACAATGGTATTTCCACAGGTTTAAGAGGGTAAACAAAAATAGCATCTAAACTTGAGACTATTCCCTTAAAAGTCCTCTTCTGATTAACTTTAAATGACAGACTTTGTACAGAATTATTTTCCCAAGATGTGAACCATACACCCATTTCAATAAAGCCCGAAGATGTATTAAATCTGACATGAGGATAATTCAGGATATACTTGAATTGTTCTTCCTTTGAATAAGTGCGTTTATATCCTGGCCTAAAAGATCCAAGATTTAAATACACCCAATCCTCCATATACCTCCGCTCCACATTCATAACAAAACTTTTATCTGTGTATATATTCCTGCTGTGAAAATAATTTAGCTTATTAAATCTTGCTTCGAGATAAAGAAACTCACCTTCCTGAGAAGGTTCTTTGGTCCTTGTGTATGAAAACATTCCTTTCACATCTCCCCCACTATGTTCAGCTTCAAAATGATATATATTGCGGAAGATGGAGGATTTCACGCCAAGTGGGACTATATCTCTAATGTAAGATCCGTATTCTGCTTCACCAAAAGTACCGGTAAGAGAGTCATAAAAGAAAGACCCTCCGAAATTCACCGGATAATAGCGTTCCTCCTTAAGTATTTGAAAAGAAGGAATTCGGTCTATATCCACTTGCAAACGGGTATCTTTGGAAATATTAAATCCAAAAGAGCTCCTGTATATAATTTCAAGAGAGTCCCGGTCATATAATCCCAAGGTATTTATTCTGTATTGTGCAAATTCAGACCTATCATGAAGCAAAAAAGTGGCCCATAATTTTGAATTTGCTGGCGATCTGAATCTATTTAAGGAGAACTTTAGTCCATTACTATGAACAGAAAAACTGACAAGATAGAATGAGGAGTCCCTCCGGTAGTAACTGATACTTAGCCCCGGATTTAAACTTATGGGGATCTCGATCTTCAAAATATCTTCAAACGAAAGGCTATCCCCTGATTTTGATAATCTCACATCATTGCTTAGACTTTTGAATTTAGTGTTCAAAATCGAGAGATATTCTTTTATCACTCCTTTTCTTCTTCCGGAGAAACTAAATCTTAATTTTTTTTCTTCTGTTCCTAAAGTAAATATGAGATTTCCACCAATTATATTATCTTTACCAGGGTATTCCCTCCATAGTGTATCTTTTGCAAGAAGCATGTTCCGGTACTCTCTACTGAGGTAATAGCTGGCCAAAGCGAGACGACCACTTCCTAGGCTAAAAAGACGGGATACTCTAACGCTGGCCCCAATGTTATCCCTGTCATCTATTTTGCTTATGAGGTTTTTGTCAAAATCAGAAATTCTAACATCTAAGATAAAATTTTGGGGACTTATATAAAAATTAAATTCTCTCAACCTCTGAGGCGGAATGAATTTAATCACAGGTTCATAGAATCCCTTTCCTTTCCCAACATATTTGTAAGCTCCTAATAAATTATCAAATACATAACTCCCCGAATCCGGTCCCATATAAGTGAAATGAACTGTATATCCTCCCTTTCCATATCCTGCAAACACAAAAATAGAATCTACAAAATTGTAATCTCCATGGTCTCTCATGAATGCCCCATTTAAATAAATTTCTCCGGCACTGTCTCCAAGTTGTTTTATGGTATCAAGCAAGACTGTATCAACATTTTGGAGCCATAAATTAACGTCCTCTTTAAATTCTCTGTATCTTATAGAGTAGAAGTTCCTTTCAAAAGATATATCTGTGTAAATTCCCGGGACTTCACCGTATTCTTCAAATTCAACCTCCACGATATCCTGGGGAGCCGGTAAATATCCCCGGATAAAATTCAAACTCCCTAAAGAGTAATTAACTTCATATTGAGATTTAGAAATTTCTTTACCGTTCACATACACAAGCACTGAGCCATCCACAAGTGCATAGGGTTCAGCTATTTTATACGGTCCTGCCACTCCTGGCTTTATAGAGATAGATATTCTATGCATCTTCCCTTTCTCTATTCCATATACGGCGGTTAAATTTCTCCATGCTCCACGAAAACCCAGTAAATTTCTGCCCTCGTGGATGATTCTTCCCAAATCAACTTGCAGATCCCTGCTTTTACGTATCTGTAAATAAACTTCATCGATATCCCGGAGCTTTTCGGTGTAGAGATCTTGATCTCCTGGTACAGAATAATCCCTTAACACCCCTTTTATCTCTATATTATCCTTTAATTTGCCAGAAACAGAAATATTAAGCATTTGGGTGAGGTCTCCTGAATTTCCATTAAAAGAGAGGAAAATACCTTTGTTACCTGAAATTCTTAAGTCCGGGAAAATCCTCATTTCACCAGAATCTGATGAAGAAGTATCAAGAGAAGACGTATCCTGAGTTAGTAATCTAGGGTTTATGTAATACTTAAGAGTATCTTCAGACTCCAGTTGTGCAGTTATAATAAAGAGTGATATGAAACCACCTAAAAAGGTCGATAAAATCACGTCACTTTATATTAAGCACGGCCTTTATAATTTCCACTCTGACACCATGCTTTCTGAGAAACTCTTCTCTCTCTTTTTTCATCCTCTGAACCCACTCTCTATATTCATTTAACCTTCCGGTCTTTTCATAAAATAATCTGGGATTCAAAATCTCCGGAGGGACTTTGTCCATAAGTTCCTTGTTCGCTGGATGATTTATATCAACAATTTCATATCCAAAATCAGGATCCTCAGTCCACTTTATCTTATCAAGAAACATGTATTCCAGCATAGCTGAAGAATGTTTTATTTTAACCTTGAGGGCTCTTCCCTCTTTTTCATCCAGCGCATCCCCTCCTACATAACCTGTATTCATCATCCAGTTCACAAGCCCAGGATTTTTAGCTGCAAGCTCCTGAAATCTTTCTGCCTGTAACCTGTGGACTCTGGGGAAAAAGGGCTGTGTGAATGGTGATCTAGTCTTTCCTCTTTCCTTTCCTGCTGCGGAGGTTTTAGAGGTTTCGCCCAGCATGAAATAGCCCGCTGCTTGCTCCGGGGATGTAAAGCGGACAATTCCAGGTGTTGCTGCGTCTTTTCCCTCATCACGATTCAATATACCGAGAAATTTAAGAGGTGGAAGATTATCAAGGTCTGCAACATTCTCTATGGCAGAAAGTGGAATGATGGACCTACCATTCTGTGTCCAGGCAACAAAATCCCATCCATCCTTAGGTATACCATATTCATCTACAACTTCTTCAAGTTTGACCTTCCCATTAATATATGCATCAAGATTGTCTGGGTCTGCTCCAGTGAGGATGAAGGTCTCTTTCCATCTCTTTACTTCCTCCGGGGTCAGAAATTCCTTTGAAAAATCATATGTACCATCAGGATTGAGATAAACATTCTCAACCCATGCATTTGGATCAACTGTACCTTTGTATATTACAGGCTCACTTTCGGGAGTGAGACCAAATGTCTTTGCAAAACATCCATTTTCCGTAATAGAGTAACTGCCATCAGGCCATAAGGCTATCATATCATCCTGAATGGGCTGTGCAAGTTCACCCTGCTTTGAGAAGGTAGTGGTGGTTTTGCCTGTACCAGAAAGTCCCATGATACCCACTCCCCATCTTTTACCTCCAACCTGAACAGCCTTTGCTCCTGCATGTAATACGAGCCCGCCCAGTTGGTAAACCAGTTCATTGAACATCCTTAAAATACCTTTTTTGCTTTCTCCAAAATAATCTGAATTAATCACATAGGTGGTCCAGTTCTCAAAGTCAACAATAATAGCCATCTTGTCCGGGATCTCTTCAATTTCAAGGCCGGGTGTATATACCAGTCTGAACTTGGGAACAAAAGGCTTTTTAAGTCTATCCTCACTCTCTACCCTTTCTCGAGAAAACATAAGTACTTGCTGCATTCCAGCAACATTTGCCGCTTCTTTGGTATAAAAAGCCTGAACGGCGACAGATTTTTCTCCTATCCCATAATACCCGTGTATTTCAATTAGTTCTCCCTGTTTTTCAATATATTCTCTCTGAATTTCTAGTATCTTTTTAGCCTTATCGGGTTCTATGATTTGTACTGAATATAAGTGAGCATCCTCTTGAGGAGCAATTATGTATGTATATTTTTGCATTCTGGCTTTTCTTTTGGTTATCCGGTCAATATTCCCATAGGCAGATACAAATGCCGTGGGAATATGTCTGAGCGTTAATTCCCGAAGCTCTTTTTGAGAGGGATTTTCAATATATCTTACATTATACGGTTTTAAATCTTCCCAGGGTTTCCCAAGCCTGAATCCACCCATCTTTCTTCCTCACTCTATAATGAGTTCTTTACTCAGATGTGTAAGATTGTGTGTCTCACCCTTTTCGTCTATGTAAACAGTATCTTCAATTCTCATCCCGAAGCCCTTGGATGGATAATAAAGGCCCGGTTCTATTGTGAATACATCTCCCTTTTCAAGCACGTCATCACTATAAAGACTCAATCGAGGAGCTTCGTGTACGGCGATTCCCACTCCATGTCCAAGGGAATGTATATATCCTTCCTGGGCTTTCTGATCTTTTCTCAGGGTAGTATACCCCTTACTTTCAAAATAATCTACTACCATTTCCTCTATCTTTCTAGCTTCTGTTCCTAGCTTTGCAGCATTCAACGCCATTTCTTGAATTTCTCTAAGATCTTCGTAATATTGAATAACCTCTTTTCCAGGGTTACCAAAGGAGTATGTTCTCGTCATATCAAAAAAGTACCCACCACCATATTCCTGAGGAAAAATGTCAAAAACTATAGTGGTATTGGTTTTCACTGGTTCATTATCGTTGCCAGAATTGTGTGGCACCCCTGCATCTCTTCCCTGAGCAATAATCATACCCGCTGCATCCAGTAGATTTCTCTTTATAAGTTCCATTCTGAGGAAAGATTTAGCCATTCCTATTGTAAAAGGACTTCCGTCCTTCCTTTCCAGGATTCCATTATTTCTTTTCAATGTTTTCATGTATTCGAGAAGCTCTGTTAAGGCTTCTTGAGTTTTTTTAGCAACCTTCTTAATCCTTTCAATCTCCTCTTTGGTTTTATGTCTACGTAATTCCGTAACCAGATTTTTTTGAGTTTTGATAAAATAAAGGCCTGGATATTTCTTGCGCAGTTCATCCATTGTGAGAACCATATTGTTATCAAAATGATCCATCAGCATGTAAATATTCCCCTTTATGTCAAATCTATCAAAGAAGGTGGAATAGAATTTGATACCTGATTCTACAGGATCTTTAATCTTTGCCAGTTCCCTCAGTCCCATTTCAGAATAGGGGATGGTCTCAAAATCTGTGAGATGCGCGACATTATCTCTTTCCATGTCAAGATGTACCAGTATCGGTTTTTCTCTATGTTTCTTTATGAATATAGCATACCCCAATTTAGCTCCTCTTGTGAGATAATATAGAGAGCTAAATTTTGTGCTCCCTATCACTAACATCACATCCACACCGTATTTATCCATTATCTGGTCTAATCTTTTTATATCCATATTTTTATTTTATAACCAAAGGTGTGTTTTTTAAAGTCATAACCCCTTATCCTGCATAGCAGCAAGAGTCGCGTAGCAAAAGCATGAGAAAAGGGAGTAACAGAAGACAGAAAACATATTGTCAAGAAGGGAACATAATCTTGCCCATTTCGCGATACATTTTTGTGAGTAAATATTTTTTCAAAATTTGAAATATTCTTTTTAAATTTTGAAAAAAAGACTTGACAAATTTGGAAAAATTAGTTATAATATTTATATTATGAAAAGATTGATTACAAAATGTCCGGTCTGCGGAGGAGACATGAGGGTTACTGCCCTCGTATGTAAAAGTTGCGGATCTGAGCTGAGGGGGAACTTTGAAATATGCGAATTCTGTTCACTGGACCATGAAGATCTGATCTTCCTCCGAATTTTCCTTAAAAGTCGAGGGAATATTTCAGAAGTTGCTAAAAAACTGAGGATTTCACATCCCACTGCAAGGCTTCGATTGATGGATATCCTCGAGAAATTAGGCTATGAAGTAGAACCTGAACCAGAAGAAGATATTAACGAAATCCTTGAAAAAGTGGAAAAAGGGGAAATTACGGCCGAGGAGGCCGCAAACTTAATTAAAAAAATAAGGAGGTGATGGAATGAAGGAGGAAATTCTCAGAATAATGAAAATGGTAGAAGAGGGAAAAATAACCGCAGATGAGGCAATGAAGCTCATTGAAGCCCTGGGGGAAGAAAAAGAAGTAGAGAAGGGAAAATTTCTTAAAATATTAATAATGGAAGGTGGAGATAAAAAGGTGTCCATCACTGTTCCCCTTAAGTTGTTGAATCTAATTCGGAAGTTTATCCCCGAAAGTAAAATGCAAGCAAAAGTAGGCAACAGAGAAGTGAACATAGTTGAATTACTGGACTCTCTTGGAGATGAACTTAAGGGTGAACTCGTCAACATCGAGGACGAGGAATCCGGAGATAAGGTGAAAATATGGGTAGAATAAAAGGGGGCACAAAAATGAACAGAATATTCTGGGCAATTGTTTTCATAGTATTAGGTCTGTGGATTTGGTTGTCAAATCTAGGTTATCTTTATTTTAAGAGGGACTGGCCCATACTTCTTGTAGTTATTGGAATATATATAATACTTTCTGGTGTTTCAAGTACTATGAAAAGAAAAAGCAGAAAGGATATAAAGAAAATACTGAAGGAACTGGAAGAAGGTAAAATAGATGCCGACGAAGCTGCCAGAAAAATGAGGGGGTAAATATGGAAGAAAGACTCAAAATTTTAAAAATGCTCGAAGAAGCTAAAATTACTGCAGAGGAAGCTTATAAACTTCTTGAAGCTCTTGAGACCAAGGAAAGGAAAACAAAAAGAGAAAAAAAAGAGGAAGAAAGTTTCAACCTGGGCGAAATATTCAAAATGGTAGGTGAAACAGTGAAGGCATCATTAAGCGGTATCCCCGAAATCATCAAAACAAGTATTGAGGCTGGATTTAGCTTCAGAAATGCACCTGTTGTTACAATTGATGAGTCTTACACTGTAAAACCTCAAGATATGATTTCTTTAACAATTTCTGGAGCTGAAGTGGAGATCAAAGAAGGCACCGTGGAATCACTTAAAATAAAGGGGGAAGGGGTTTACAACTTCAAAAGAAAAGATTCGGAAGTAGAAGTGAATTTTTCTGCAGGCGAAGGCACAATATGGGTCCCTACAGTAAGAAATATAAACCTTAAGGCTACAGGAAGTGAAATCAAAGGAGAAATATCATCTGAATCAATTTCTATTATCGGACAGGGAGCTGAGGTAGAGCTTGATTTAAACAAATGCAGTATATTCAATCTCAAAGCCCAGGGGGCTGAGGTAAAATTGAATTTCGGAAACGGTGAATTGGCAGAGTCTAATCTTTACATTCAGGGGTCCGACTGCGTGATCAATGGTATTGGGGGCAATATAAAAATTAAGGGCGAAGGTTCAGAGCTTGAAGCCGAACTCACAAGTAAAATAAAAGACATGAAAATCGAAATGAAGGCTTCAGATGTGGAAGTTAAAGTCAGAGAGAATTTCGATGGAGTTATATTACTTAAAGCTAAATTCGGGGATATCGAGAAAAAATTGGGTGTAGAAATGATAAAAGAAGGTGAATATTCAAAAATTATTATCGGCGAAGGGAAATCACACGTGGAGATAATCAATGATTTCGGAGATATTACTATTTCATAACAAGTCAAATAATTCTATATGATAAGTGTTGAAAGTACGCTGAGATAACACTAAAATCCTCCAAAAGGAGGATATAATGCTAAAGATATTGTTCGTGCTATTTCTGGTACGGACACCTTTATATTATGTCTATGATCCTTTAGGGAAAGGAATTGAACCCCTGCTTAAAAATGATGGCATTAAGATTGTCAAAAAAGTCGACAAATACACATGGCTTGTAGAAGGGGACCTTGAGAAGGTAAACACTGGTATTTACAGAATAGCAAGATATTTCGAGCCCAAAGGGAAAATTGCTCCTCTGGATATAAAAACCCCTGATATCCACTGGGATCCTTTCATAGATTCGGTCTTATCCACTATATCCCTTGATTCTCTCAAGGCAACTATACAAAGACTTCAAGATTTTAAAACAAGATATGCATATACTGATTCCTGCAGGGCAGCAGAAGAATGGCTGAAGAATAAAATCTCTACTTACGTTGATTCATCTATTTTATGGAGTTTTGAATATAATGGAACGTGGATGAGAAATGTAATAGGATATAAAGCAGGCTCCATGGATGAATTTGTTATGATCACATCCCACCTGGACGCCATTACTTATGCTGATCCTTATAACGTAGCTCCCGGGGCAGATGATAATGCCTCCGGTACCGCCGTAGTGATGGAAGCAGCCAGAATTCTGAAAGGCATTGAAACTGGAACCAGCATAAGATTTGTACCATTTACTGCAGAAGAACTTGGCTTGATTGGTAGTGAACATTATGCGGATTACATATATACAAATAACGAATCTCTCTTAGCCACACTTAATTTTGATATGGTGGGTTATCAAACTAACGATGGTAAGGATTTTGAAATATACGGTGATTCTTCATCTATTGCTTACAAGGTGATGGTACAGGTTGCACAACTTTATACTAATACTTACAATGAGTATATTCCTCAGTACACATGGGGGTCTGACCATGCCCCCTTTGCAGACTATGGATATGCCTGGACTTTTGTAATAGAGAGCTCTTATTATCTCAATCCCAATTATCATCAACCTTCCGATTTAATCTCCACTATCGATGATTCCCTTCTTTTAAATGCTGCAAGAATAGGGATAGCAACACTACTTTATCTTTCTCTTTACCCTTTTCCACCCGAGAACTTACATGTGTTCGATGCAGGGACAGGTGACTCTATTGTTGTGAAATGGAGTCCCCATGCATGGAGTGATGTAAGCTTTTACAGAGTGTATCTCGGTACCTCTCATAATATTTATTCAGATACAATTGTAACTACGGATACCATTCTCGGAATAGGTGGACTCACTGAGGGCTTAACCTATTATATAAGAGTCCAAGCCAATACAGATTCAAGGGACGGCTTTTTATCCCAAGAATTAGAGATTATCCCTTCTCGGGTACCAGCGAGCCCCTCAATTGTAGACATACAACCTGATTCTAATTACATTAAAATAATGTGGCATACTAACCAGGAGCTAGACATTCTGGGGTATAATATTTATAGAAAAATTGAGGGAGAGACGACTTTCACAAAATTAAATACTTATCTCCTTAATGATACTGTATTTATTGATAGTTCTGCTTCACAGCCACTATGGTATTACTACTATCTAACTGCAGTAGATCAAAATATTAATGAAAGCTCACCCTCATGTACTCTGGCTGCACGACCTTTAACTTTGTCAGAAGGAGTGGGCATAGTAGATGGATTCAAAGACGGCTCCGGGACTCCCTTCCTTCCAAATCAAGAAATGCAAAAAGCTTTTCTGGACTCAGTCTTTGGCGATTTTTCATATACTTTATATAACATGGATAGTATAAACCTGACTATGTCCCACATAGGTATACATAAAATTATCTATTTGATCAGTGACGACTATTACGATTTTGAGGCAAAGAAATATCGAGAGTTAATTGAAAATTATTCAGAAAGAGGAGGAAAACTTATAGTATCTGGGTGGAAAATCTCTCAGAATCTTCTTGATGCCAATTATAATAATGAATTCCATGATACTATTTTAGGTTTACCCGTTGATTCGATATATCTTAACAATTCTCTTGACTTTATTGGTACTATTCAACTATCAGATTTTCCTGCTTTACATCTAGATACTACAAAAATTCCTCCGAGATATAACGGAATGTTACCTAATATAGAAGCTTTCACTATAGAGAATGGATTCCCTATTTATGGCTTCGATTCCTATAATAACGACCCATTCTGGGAAGGAAAGACCTGCGGTTTTATGACTGCAGATTCCACAATTATCTATCTTGGATTTCCTCTATATTACATGAGAGCATCGGATGCAAGGAATTTCATGTTTAAGGCATTGGGCGAACTTGTAAATATTGAAGAGAGGAATAAGCCAGTCTCCTTTGTTTCATCTATCCGATTGGTGAACAGGGTACTTCACTATGATTTTGCGAATAAAGTTGAGGGAGTGATTACTTTTGATTTCTATAACATCCTTGGGCAAAAAATTTATACCGCCAAAACCACCTTAATGAAAGGGGAAATAGCACTGAACAAGCTCAAGAAAGGGGTAATATTCTTAATTGTGAAAGACAAAAATAGAGAACTACTCAAATCTAAAATCGTGATATTTAATTAAAATTAACCACTATTAGTATACAAATGAACTGCCGCCTATGAATTCTCTTAAAATTGAGGTGGGTGGTACTTCGTCCGGCATCACGCCCAAAAAATGGAAGAGGAAATTCAGCAATCTTAAAGCCTCTGAATA
>Ga0190304_1000248_pt1 | contig 25350 bp, 27 predicted proteins | sample 48700712_MG_FD_161670 | JGI IMG/M metagenome (GOLD analysis project Ga0190304, IMG submission 161670) | Hydrothermal vent sediment bacterial communities from Southern Trench, Guaymas Basin, Mexico - 4870-07-1--2_MG | ecosystem: Environmental > Aquatic > Marine > Hydrothermal vents > Sediment ...
CGTAGACTATCTGGTCCTTCATGCATCTTCCTTTCTTCATATAATCACCTATATAATTTTACAAGAAATTTCTTACATTTCTTACTTATAAGTTTTTGGATCGGAAGAATTATCAACGTCCAGATTTACAGAAAAATTATGATCGCTATCAACACCCAGATTTTCATGGATGATATGTGAATATAGAAAATAAAAAACTTTGCCACGCCACTTCTGATTCTTTCCCATACATTTTTATACCATTGTTTCAAAATAAAAAATATGAAATTAGATGATATTTCTGTAGTCCAGAAGAGATTGGAGATCCTTTGGAGTGCAAGATTAAGAAACAAGAGCAAAAGTAAGGAAGCTATAAAAATACAGGATCAATTGAGCAAGAAGTCATCCAAAGAATGGTCAGGAGCTGAAGAGATAAGAAAATGGAGAGAGAAAAGATGATCCTGGATGCTTCCGTAATTGTAAAATGGTTCACAAGAGAGGAAAAAAGGGAGGAAGCATTGAGATACAGGGAAATGTTCATAAATGACGAGATAGAAATCGTTGTTCCTGATCTTATTCTCTATGAAATAGGAAATGCATTGAGATATAATCCTTCTTTTAACGATGAAGATGTGAGATTAGCTGTGAGAAGTCTTATCGATTTAGGAATAAATATCATTATCCCTACCACAGAGATTCTGGATATGGCAATTAATCTGGCCTTTAAGTACGATACAACCCTGTATGATTCCGTGTATTTAGCTCTTGCTGAGATTCTCAATGATACTCTGGTAACGGCAGATAAGAATCTGTACGATAAGACAAAAGAGAAAAATATTAAGATTTTGTAGGATAAGCATCAGATTTATCTTTTGTTCCAGATGAAATCTTAAAAGTTTTCACTCCCATATCTTCAAAATCTCTTCCATCTCTTTTTTACTTGGTATATATGGATAGTTATAGATAGTACCTCCTGGAGACTCATTATAATAAGGTCTGTTGCATTTTGGACATCCCCTCGTGGTATAAATAACAGGATTTTCTATATAATCCTCAATTTTCACCCCAAAATCTACTATCTCTCCATTTTTGAATTTAAAATCTCTGGATATATCCTCTGTTATCAGATGATATGCTAACTGTATCTTTCTGTATTTTTTTAAAGAGGGTCTTTCTTTATTTTCTAAAGGAGTTCCCTTCAAAGGCGTAAATGCAAAGAGAGATGGTTTTATCTTCTTTTCATGAAGCTTTTGAATAATTTTTACCATCTCTTCCTCTGTCTCTCCCAATCCCACAATAAGATGAGATGTAACTTTAAAATCTCCAAAGATTTTTACAGCTCTTTCCAGATTTTTCCAGTGTTTATCCCATGAGTATGTTGGCTTTATCCTTTCAAAAAGATCCTTATTTGCACAGTCCAAGCTTATTCCGATTCTATCTATTTTTTTAGAAAGGATCTTTAACTCTTCTTCTGAAAAAGGCTGTGCAGAGACTGAAATTTCATTATCCACATTTTCTACGATCTCCATAACATCATCAAAAAGGTTTTTATAATTCAGACACTGGATACAGACTCTTTCATCTTTGAGATTCTTTAAGACATCTTCTAAGGAGAATTCTGGCCAGATTACCCTTGATAACATCTCAGATCCAGAAGCATTGGATTGGGCGCAGAATAAACATTTCCCGGTGCAGATTCCTTTTGTCATTAAATAAATGGTCGTGGGAAGGCAGTCTATCCTCTTTTTTAAAAGCCCGAGCTTTATTGCAGATCCGTATGAAACTCTCACTCTCATAGATACACCTAAAATACACAGCACAGTTCTTTCAGATCACCTTTGATAAATGAAGGTTTTGCAATGTCAAATCCCATTTTAAAAGCTTTTTTCTCAATCTCTTCATTTCTTGGCCTCATGCATCCTAAAGATACTTTTTCAAATTCAGAAGCTTTTTCAAAAACATTGAAGACATTTTCTAAGTCTATCTTCACATTTTCCATCTCAGTTCCCTTTGTAGGTTTCAGAACAAGTAAAACCAGCTTTTTTATATTAAATCTCGATAATATTTCTAAAGCTTCTATCTCTTTTCCAGGTTTTCCAAAATTCAGATCAATACATACATGGGGAGCTACATTCAGATATTTTGACAGTATCTTAATAGTTTTTATGTAATCCTCCGGGGTTCTGTTCAGGTTATAGACATTTTTAATTATTCTATTATCTATAACAAAATCAAAAGACACACAATCTATCTTCGCCTTTTTCAGCATCTTTGCTTCTCTTTCGTTCACCAAGCCTGTATGCACATTTATCAGAAGATCAGTCTCCTCTTTTATCTTTTTTATAACTGGCAGGAAGCTATCCAGAGGTACCTTCCCATGGGGATCGCATCCTCCTGAGATCAAAGCACCTTTTAGATTGTTATCCATGGAGAGAGTATAAAGACTCTCTGGAGTAACTGGTATCATGTGTTTTAAATAGATTCTCTGACAGTGTTTGCAGTTCAGAGAACACTCTCTTCCTGTTACAGATAATGCCGGGAAAGATCTTTTAGTTGGATTGTACAGCATCTTTATCCTCAAAGGCTTTTTTAAGTAAGTTTTTAAAATCTTCTATGGTAATCCCAGGGGCTTCCACAGTTCTTAAATAATCCTTTATGATCTCCATGGATTCTTTTTCTGTTTTTCCCCTTAGTTTTCTCTCAAGTGCAAAAACAGAATCTTCTGGATAGATAAAAAAGTCGCCTGTTATTTTCACATCCTTTATTTTTGAATTTTTTATCTCTATATCAAACTTTATAAGACCTCCTTTTGCTTTATGTTCAACGATCATAAAAGGTGTATTGAAGCAAGAATATAAAAAAGTTGTTAAAAGACAATAACTCAATTAACTCATACCAGAAGGACAGAGATTATGCCTGTCAGGAATATACCATCAAATGTACCTGCACCTCCGATGCTTGCCACTGCTCCGAGATTCTCTATTTTATTCAGATTCAGGAGATCTGCACCGATCAGGACCCCCAGAACGCCTGAGACGTATGCAATTACAGGAGCATATGTACGGGAGAGAAGTATTGCAACTATTGCTGATACGAGGGGAGGGATGAAAAGAGGGATCGAGATACCGAGACCCGGTACAACTCTTGCGAATTTATGGCATACTAATGTAACTACGATGATCCCTATAAGCAGTTTCCATATGGGGACGTCTGTTTTCAGTATCAGGAAGACAGAGACGAGGATCGGTATCACAGCACCTCCAAGGTTTATTGCAATTACAGTCTTCTCCACTGTTGTCCTTGGATATATGCTCCTGAAGAAAAAATCCTCTATATAATCCACCCTGACCTCTCTATAACTCTCCTTTATGGGTATATTTACCATACTTCCTATGAGTGACAGGAAAAGAATACTAAAAGCAAACATAGGGGAAAAACCCAATTTTATAAATGCTGTATTTACGACATTCACTATAAAGAAGCCTATCATAAGGGGCAAAAAAAGTATCAGGAGGACAAACAGTGGACTTAAGGGAGGGAAGAAAATTTTATTCATAGAATAGGTTATTTTTTGAGCTTTAAAAAACTTTCTATGCTGAACTACTTCTCATACTGGGCTATTAAAATACCCAGAATAGCACTCAGAAGCCCAAATCCTATCGCTGTACCGACACTCTCAACAGCATATCCCACAGCTTCTGCTCCTGGATAAGAAGGAATAATATAAAACACCCACTGATAAAATGCAAGAATCTGAGATACCACAAGACCTATGATTATACATGATCCCATGGCCATGATCATTCCCCAGAGTTCACCCTTACTTCTTGCCGTTATATATCCCCCGAAGAATCCTATGCATCCGCTCATTATAAAATAGTCCCCATGGTATCCACCAAACTTAAAACCTATGAGCAGAGATATGATACCCGTGATCATCCCCGTAAATATCTCTGATCTTTCAGGTGAAATATGAAATCTGGATCTAGCAAGTGCAAAAAACTGAAATATTACTAAAAGAAGAAAAATGCCCCAGTATACTCTATATCCCGGTAAAAAACTTCTTAAAGGCATAAAATAGTACCCTTTATTCTCTCCCAGAATAAGAAGATGATCTCCTCTTTCATTTGTAAATGGTTTTGCACCTGAAAGAGCTTCTCCCTTCCATATCAGTTTATAATTTGAGTAGCAGTAAACTGTATCTTCTGAAATTTTATAGCTGTAATACCCATGAGTTGGAATATACTCTCCCTTATCCTCATGGATCAGCTTTCCAGAGAGATCGTATATCTTAATATCTTCTTTATTCTTTACAGCTATACTCTTATCATAATCACAGAAAGAGACTTTCTCACCTGAAATGGGAATTCTCCATTTTTCTTCATCGTTTTCATAGTAAATGAGTTCATTTTCAGTTAAAACAGCGAGCTTTCTACCGTTCCAGTTAAGATCAAGGGATACGGGTTTGATATCATAGATCAGATATGGTGGATTCTCTTTGTTTTTGTATCCGATTAAATACTCATTGGAATGATCAAAGAAGTAAAGACGATCTCCACCAAGAACGATCTTATCCCCTCCTCTATCCATATCACATGCTCCCCCCACAGGAAAGCTCCAGAGGAGATCTCCTGATCTTGCATACACAGATAATCCCTCGTCACTGACAACTACCATATTGGCCAGGATGAGATTCTGCTTGAAATATCTGCCTATTCCCACTATTCTGGAGTTTTTGAGTGGATACTTCCATTTTAATCCGCGGAAAAAGCAGTAGAAATAATTTTCAGTCGTTACCAGTATAAAGGTATTGTCCATCTCTGAATAGATACTTTTGACTTCACCATCCACCCTATATCTCTCTCTTCCTGAGACTACCTCTCCATCTCTCGTACCGTAAACAAAACTACCATACTCATTCATATATAAAGAAGAAACATTTTCTATGGGAACAATCTGAGGTCGATTTATATCTGGCGTATATGAGATACCATAGAAGACCACACCATCGCAGACCAAAAATATAATAAAGAGGGAGGTGGGCTTTAATAGAGATGACATGCAACTAATCTTCCATCACCTACTTTTTTCAACTCTGGCTCTTCTTTGCTGCAGATTTCCATTGCCTTAGGACATCTTGGATGGAATCTACACCCCGAAGGAGGATTCGCCGGACTTGGTACATCCCCTTTGAGGATTATCCTCTCCACCTTGTACTCTGGATCTGCCACAGGAATAGCAGAGAGGAGAGCCTGAGTATATGGGTGCAGAGGCTCTTCAAAGAGAGGCTCTGTTGCAGATGTCTCCACAAGCTTGCCCACATACATGACCCCTATATTATCTGCCATATGCTTTGCAACACTGAGATCATGTGTTATAAAAAGATAGGAGAGATCAAACTTCTCCTGAAGATCCTGGAAAAGATTCAAGATCTTTGCCTGAACAGAGACATCTAAGGCAGATGTAGGCTCATCAAGCACTATAAACTTTGGATCGAGTGCTATGGCTCTTGCCACTGCTATTCTCTGCCTCTGTCCTCCAGAGAACTCATGGGGGTACCTGTAAAGATGCTCCTTCTTCAAGCCCACCAGATTAAGAAGTTCCAGTATCCTTTTAACGAGTTTTTCTCCCTTAATATTTGTAAAGTTGCTGAAAGGTTCACCTATGATATTTTTCACTGTAAATCTTGGATCCAAGGAAGAGTTGGGATCCTGAAATACCATCTGCATATCCTTTCTCATCTCTCTCAGTTTTTTGCCCTTCACCTTAGCTAAATCCTTCCCCTCAAAAAGGATTTTGCCGGCATCAGGCTCTATTAACTTGAGTAAGGTTCTTCCGAATGTAGTTTTTCCACACCCAGATTCTCCAACGAGTGCCATACACGTTCCTTTCTCTATCTTAAGCGAAACATCATCAACAGCCTTTACATATCCAACTATCTTTGAAAACACTCCTCCTTTGATCGGAAAGTATTTTTTAACATTCTCTGCTTCTATGATGTATTTTGACATTTACTTCGCCCCCTCATGCAAAAAGCATGCAACATAATGCTCTTCCTCCACTTTTGTTACAGGTGGGACCTTCTTTTTGCACACATCCATGGCATGATCACATCTGGGATGGAATCTGCATCCTGAAGGAGGCGTGATCAGGTTTGGAACAACTCCTCTTATCACTTCAAGTCTCTTCGTTTTTACATGGATCTTTGGTATAGCATTCATAAGCCCCTTTGTATAAGGATGCTGGGGATTTTTAAAGATCTGTTTTACAGTACCGATCTCCACGATGTATCCAGCATACATCACAGCTACCCTATCACAGATCTGAGCAACTACTCCAAGATCATGAGTGATCAGAAGCATTGAAGAACCCAATTCTTTATTGACCCTCTGAACAACGTCGAGGATCTGAGCCTGAACTGTAACATCTAAAGCTGTCGTCGGCTCATCTGCTATGAGTAAAGAAGGTCTGCAGGAAAGAGCCATTGCGATCATTGCCCTCTGCTGCATTCCACCTGAAAGTTCGTGAGGATACTGGTTCATTACTTTTTCGGGATCAGGCATTCTGACAAGGTTTAACATCTCTATAGCTTTTTCCTCTGCCTCCTTTTTATTAACATTCTGATGCAGTGTAATGGCTTCCATTATCTGGCTTCCAATAGTAAACACAGGGTTTAAGGAGGACATTGGCTCCTGAAATATCATTGAGATCTCTGCACCTCTGATCTTCCTCATCTCTTCCTCAGATATCTTCAACAGATCTTTCCCATTGAAATGTATCTCTCCACCGATTATTTTTCCAGGTGGCCACTGAATCAATCGCATTATTGAAAGAGCTGTTACACTCTTTCCACATCCTGTTTCTCCTACAAGCCCAAGGGACTCTCCCTTGTAGATATCAAGGTTTATACCTTCAAGCGCTTTTACCACACCTTCGTATGTATAAAAATAAGTCTTAAGACCTCTGACTTTCAGTAAATCTTCCATTCAATCATCTCCTGAGCTTTGGATCCAGAACATCTCTCAGTCCGTCCCCAAGTAAGTTAAATCCCAGGACAAAGAGTACTATTGCCAAACCCGGGAAGAATACATACCACCATGCCTGGAAAATGTAGACTCTCCCCATCGAGATCATCAGACCCCACTCTGCTGTTCCAGGATTGGCACCGAGACCAATAAAACTCAATCCCGCAGCATTGAGAACTACATTACCGAGATCCATCGTCATCTGTACAAAAACGGGAGCAAATGTATTGGGTAAAATATGCTTAAATATTATTTTTGAATCGGGAGTACCGAGGGATCTCGCTGCTTCCACATATGTCTCCTCTCTTGTCTTCAGTATCTGCCCCCTGATAAGCCTTGTATAAGTTGGCCACCATACTATGATGAGAGCATACATCACATGTTCTATACTTCTACCGAGAGCCGCAGCAAAAGCCATGGCAAGAATCAATCCAGGAATGGAAAGGAAGATATCTGTAATCCTCATTATGAGTTCATCCAGATATCCTCCAAAGTATCCTGCTATAGCTCCCAGAATAACACCAATAATTGTCGCAGAGATTACAACTAACAGTCCTATTTTGATGGAGAGTCTCGCACCATAAACTATCATGCTGAAGATATCGTGCCCGTAATCATCCGTCCCAAAGTAATGTTCCCGTGAAGGAGGTAAAAGTTTATCTCCAAAATGAATGTCCCATCTCTCCTCTGTAACATATTTTCCCTCAGGATTCAGCAATCTGACATAAGTAGGATGTTCCTTAGCCAGATATGGCGCAAATAGAGCTATAAGAACAATGAAAATTATCAATCCCAGTCCAATCATTGAAAGGAGACTGTGTCTGAAAAGACTGAGCGTGAACTTCGTCTCCTTTATTCTTGATTCATTTCTTTTTTTCCATTCATCAATAAATCCCATTTTACTCACCCAATCTAATCCTAGGATCTAATACAGAGTAGAGTATATCTACTATTAAATTTGCAGTTACCATGATTATTGCCATGATTACTGTAAATCCCATCACCGAAGAAAAATCCAGATTATTCACAGCATTCACAGCGAATCTTCCCATTCCTGGCCAGTTGAATATGGTCTCTGTCAGAACTGCTCCACCCAAAAGACCTGCAAATATAAGCCCCGAAACGGTGACAGTTGGAATCAAGGCATTTCTTAAAGCATGCTTGTAAATCACCGTTCTTTCCTTCAGTCCTTTTGCCCTTGCTGTTCTTATATAATCTGATCTTACTATCTCTAACATGCTTGATCTTGTAATCCTCAGAATAATCCCCAGAGAAGCATATCCAAGAGTAAATGCTGGAAGGATCAGATGGTATATGGAAGATTTAAGAGCCGCGAAATTACCTGTGACAAGACTATCAAAGATATATAATCCCGTTATGTGTTTTGGTGCCATCACATCTATCCCAAGCCTGCTATCCAGAGGTAAAATTGGATATTTATATGCAAAAGCTATCTGTAACATCAAAGCAAGCCAGAATATGGGTATTGAAACACCTGTAATGGCTATCAATCTGGTGATATGATCTATCCATTGATTTCTTCTCACAGCGGAGATTATCCCTGTTAGTATTCCTACAGGAATTGCCAGCAACATTGCAAGAATCGTTAATTCAGCAGTAGCTGGAAAATACTGTTTAATAGCCTCTGTAACTGGTCTGTTCTCACTGTAAGACTTACCAAGATTTCCATGAATAAGATCATTCAAATAATAATAATACTGTTTATATAGGGGGTCATCAAGATGCATTTCTGCTCTTATTCTTGCAATAGTCTCTGGATTTGCCTTTTCTCCTCCTGCAAAAACTCTTGCAACATCCGCCGGTATTATATGTGACACAGTAAAAGTTAGTAATGTGACCCCCAATAGGATCGGTATGAGCAAAATAAGCCTTCTGATTATATAATCTCTCAATTTCATTCATATCACTCCTAGATTTTTCTTAAAATTAAAAAATAAAAAAATAAAAAATTTTATTCTTTGTAGTAGTTGTAGTAGTACCAGAGGATACATGGATTGTAGACGTATCCGTGTACCCACTCTCTTTCAAAGTGCGTATGTATATTCTGGCATATGAAGATCAGGTTTGGATCGTGGATGTTGATCTCCCATGCCTGCTTGTAGTACTCGCATCTCTTGTTAATGTCCACTTCCCTCTTAGCTTTTTGTAGAAGATCATCCACCTGTGCGTTAGCCCATCCAGAGTTCCACACATCTCCACCAATATCGGCAGACCCTATGAATGGGAATATGTAGTCATCCGGGTCAATGTAATCCGGAGCCCATCCACAGAATGTCATATCCCAGTCTGTTGTGGAGTAGATCCTGTGTAAGAACTGTGGCCAGTTCTCTGCAATCACCTGTGAGACTATTCCAAGTTTGCTCAGATTGTTCTGCATCATCTGTGCCATTTTGGCTCTTTCTTCGTTTCCTGAGTTGTAGTAGATTCTCACAGTTGCTCCATCGAATCTGTAGCCATCCTCATTCTTTGTGTATCCTGCCTGGTCTAATAGCTGTGCTGCCTTATCAAGATCGAAGTTATACACTATGCTCTGTGTATCGTAGCACGGGAATCCCTTTGGTATTGATCCTGGAAGCCTGAAAGCCCATCCATTATAGATGTCTTTTATGGCTGTGTCGTAATCGAAGGCGTAACAGAAAGCCTGCCTTACCACTGGATCTGCCATGAATTTGTTTGAGCTCTTTGTCTGGAACTGCATCATCACTACGTTTGGTGAATCTCCCGTGCTAAATCTTATACCGGGTGTTCCCTTAACATCTTCTATATTTGCTGTAGGTATGTAAGCAAAGTCTGCATCTCCATTTTTCAGAGCAAGAATTCTTGTGGAAGCCTCATCAACCATCTTTATTATCACATTGGAGACATGTTTGCCTTCCCATCCACCCCAGTAATTGGGGTTCTTTACGAGCTTGAACTCTGTCTTTCTTGTCCAGTGGTCGAGCATGTATGGACCAGTACCCATTGGATGCTCTTTCATCCACTCATTTGTTGTATCTGCCTGGACACCTCCGTGTGCCTCCACGTATTCCTTGTCAACTATGGATGCCACAGAGAAGACAAGACACGGAAGAACAGCACCGTATGGCTCCTTCAGATGAAGTTCCACTGTGTAATCGTCCACTTTAACTGTGTCTCCAACATCAAGGAACTGATCTAATATCCATGCAACACCACTTTCTGGCGAGTCCATTATCAATACTCTATCGAAGGAGTAAACAACGTCATCTGCAGTGAAATCATTTCCATTTGAGAACTTTACTCCCTTTCTCAGATGGAATGTCCATGTCTTTCCGTCATCTGAGACGCTCCAGTCTGTTGCCAGCTGAGGATAGAATGTTGTGGTATCTGCACCGTGGTATGTTACAAGTCTATCGTATACGTTGTTTATTATTTCACAGGAGAAAGTATCGTATGCATCTGCTGGATCTAGACTCCTGGCGTCACCGATTGTGTATTTAACAATTGTATCTGGATTTTTTACTTTTGTTGGTCCTGCTGGTTTCTCAGTTGTGGGAGCTGCTGTGGTGGGAGCAGCTGTGGTGGCTGCTGGAGTTTCAGTTTCCTTCTCTCCTCCACCAATACACCCACTGACAAAAGCAAAAACCATCGCTGCTATTATGAGCAGGGCCAATGTTCTACCTATATCTTTTTTGTTCATTCCTATTACCTCCTTTTAGCTACATAATATAGTAGCATTAAAGATTGGTACTCAACCTTTATAAAATTTTCGATCATCACCACAACTTTCCCTATTTATTCGGATGGTGTATTATAAAATTCAAATATTATTTTCATTTTATGAAATGATGAAAAAAGAAGAATAAGAGAGATTCTTTAGCTACAAAGCAGGATTCCTTGTTTTAAACAAAAATGAAGCCCTCTGTATCCCTCCAGTATAGTGATTCCCACGATTCTTATTCTTTGTCACTGATATTATTCATGGCTCTCTGTCAGCTTACTTTATACAGCGCAATAAGATAAGGAAATATGATCAGAGGAATGGGAGATATCTCCACGCATAAAAGTGTTATCGAGAGTAAAAGGGAGTAATAAGGTACCGCTTCTTTCAGATTATCGATTCTTTTTCTTATGGTACCCAGTACACTTCCAAAAAATATCATCAAGGGAACTTCAAATATTCCAAAATCAAGTATCAGAGGTCCTAAAATTGTGGAAGTTGTATTATGTTCATATCCCAGAACTATTTTTCCAACAATATTTCCTGTGATAGGATGAAGCCACAGATCATGGCAGTATCCAGAAAAACCAGATATCTCAACTATTCTGTTCAGAACATACACCGTGTATGAAATCCTGTAAAATACGAGATCCAGAAAGTCAAGCTTCCATCTCTGAGATGTAAAATGTAGAAATATAATATTGTAAGCAAAAAAAACTACAATGGCAAGACCAAAGATCCATAGATTACTTCTGAGTTCTTTTTTATAATAGAGAACTATTATGGTGGATAAAATGAGAATGAAGATATATGTTCTGTAACCGTATAAAAATAAAACAAAAAAACCAAGAATAAAAAGTTCAGGTTTGAACTTTTTAAGTGTCTGAAAATTAAATCCTATATAAAAAAGTGAATATCCACAGACAAAAATAATCGTTAAAGCTTTTCTCTTCACATCTGGATTAAAAAGAGGAATATCCTTTATATAGATAAGATTGGAGATAAGCAATACCATTCCCAGAAGATAAAATAAATTTGAGTATTTTTTAAAGTCCAATCTAAGCACAAAGAATAAACCAGGAACTATTAAAAAAGCAAGATATGAATAGAGAACAAAACTGTAATAAAACAATAAAATGAAGATCATAATAAGAATATATATTTTATTCACTTTTAGATTTATCTTCGTTCCAATATAAAAGCATGAAAGGCCGAAAAGGACATAAAATATCATCATAAAATTCAGATTGTAGGTAATATACTCCTCTTTAAAAAATAAACCTACAAATATAAAACTGATATAGACAAAAATGAAGATACTGGGACTGAAGAGATCCTTCATGATCTGAATTTACCCTTTCATATAAATCTTTTTTCCACAGGGGCAGTGCCCATCCTTTACCTTATTCTCTACAATATCAAAACCTATCCTCTTTATCAGCTCCCTTCCACACCCAGGACAGTACGTTATATCGGGTCTTCCCCACACATTGCCAAGATAAACATAATACAGTCCCCTCTCCTTTGCGATCTTCTCTGCCATCTCCAGAGTTTCCATAGGGGTCGGCTCTGTGTTCTTCATTCTGTAATGAGGATAGAATCTTGTGAAATGAATTGGGATCTCAGGACTTATCTCATAAAGTTTATCACATATCTCCTCAATCTGCTCCTTTTTATCATTCCATCCGGGTATGATCAAATTGGTAACTTCTATGTGCCTGTCATTTTCAAAAACAGTTCTAACAGATCTGAATACGTCATAAAAAGGTGCATGACAGAGTTTTTCATAAAATTTTCTATCTCCCTTCACATCTATGTTAAAGGCGTCCATGTATTCTATCAATTTTTTTAAAGGTTCTTCATTTATGTATCCATTGGTGACCATCACAGTATACAGACCATTTTCTTTTGCAAGTTTAGCTGTTTCATACATGAATTCGTACCATATTGTTGGCTCATTGTAGGTAAAAGCAATTCCTTCCGTATCTTTTGCCATTTCCACGATATCTCTCGAAGAAAAATATCTTGTAAATGCTTTTTCCTGAGATATGGAATAATTCTGACAGAAATCACAGGCAAAATTGCATCCCACCGTACCAATGGAAAAAGCGGTACTGCCAGGATAGAAATGATAAAGGGGCTTTTTTTCAATGGGATCTTTCCAGAAAGAAGAAACCTCTCCATATATCTCAGTATAAAGTTTATTTTCTTTATTTATCCTCACTCCACAGAAACCATACTTTGATTCTGGAATAAAACATTCTCTTGGACACAAATGACATCTGATGCCATTTTTTTCATGTGTATAAAATTCTGCTTCTTTTAACATCATATAATATAATACTTAGATATACTTAAAGTTTTTGTTTCAAAGCACCTGCAAAATTATCTCCCTTCTTCTAGGTTTTGTATCAAAGTTCACAACTACTATCTGCTGCCATGTGCCGAGTAAAAGCTCTCCCTTCTCGAATGGAATTACCAAGCTCGGTCCAATTATCCCAGATTTAACATGGCTTGATCCATTATCATCGTGCCATGTTTCATGATGTGCATAATAATCATTGTACGGAGCAATTTTATCCATAACTCTCGGAAAATCCTTCTTTAGTCCTGGCTCATACTCTATTGTTGTGATCGCACCTGTTGAACCCTTAGCAAATATTAGTACAGCTCCTTCCTCTTTTTTACTCTCTTTAATGAAATCTCTTACTTGATCTGTGATATTTACCATATCCCCATGTGCGCCTGTATTAACTTTCAGGATTTTCATTTTGTCACCAATAGTTATAAACTCAGGAAACTATAAATAAGATATGGATAGAGTAATAGGTAGAAGAGCAGTTATGGAAGTTTTAAGAAGTGGAAGGGAGATAAATAAAATTCTTATAGCCAAAAACTCAAAACTCAATGATATTTTAAAAATCGCCCGTGAAAAAAAGATATCTGTATCAAAAGTAGAAAAAAAGACACTTGACAGATATGGCGAAAAACATCAGGGAGTGATTGCCTTCGTATCTCCAAAAAAATATAAAAAATTTGAAGATCTCAGATTCTCTGAAAATACTTTTTTTGTAATTCTTGATAGAATAAAAGATCCTGGAAATTTTGGAGCCATTATAAGATCCTGTGAGTTTTTTAATATTGATGCGGTGATAATACCAAGGAAAGGATCTGCAAAGCTCACTGAGACTGTATGGAAGAGATCCGCAGGTGCTTTAGAGTATATTGATATTGTGCTTGTGGAAAATCTATCAAAGACGATAGAAAGACTTAAAGAGAAAAATATCTGGATCATAGGAGCTGATTCGGAGGGAGAAACATGTTTTGAGAAGGATTTAACAGGTCCTGTAGCCCTTATCCTCGGTGAAGAACAGAGAGGGATAAGAAAAATCCTAAAAGAGAAATGCGATCTCCTCATAAAGATCACGGGAAGAGGAAATATAGAATCTCTCAATGTGTCCACAGCCGCAGGTATTCTTATTTATGAGATTTTGAGACAGAGAATTGAGGAAAAAAATACTCAAAAGAGAAATAGATGATCATTTTTATCTTTCTATAAGCATTTCATTTTTCTTTATCCTATTAGAAATTTATAAATTTTCCTCCATATTTTTTCAACCAAAAATTTTATAACTTATATGTATGACTATTAAAAAGGTGATTCAATGAGATACATTCCTGATAGTTCTGAAGAAGAGATGCTGAAAGAGATGAATTTTACAAGAGAAAAGCTTTTTTCTGATATTCCTAAGGATCTGCGAAGTGATCTTAAGCTCTGGAATGAAAAAAGTGAGATAGAGGTAAAAAAGGAAATGAAAAGAATACTTGATAAAAATAAGATAATGCTGAATTTTCTTGGTGCTGGAGTTTACAATCATTATATTCCTTCCGTTGTTAAGGAAATAATGAGAAGAAATGAGTTTTACACGTCATATACTCCCTACCAGGCAGAGGTATCACAGGGGATGCTCCAGGCACTGTTCGAGTACCAGTCATTGATGGCAGAGGTTCTTGATATGGATGTTGTGAACTGTTCAATGTATGACTGGGCAACAAGCTTGGCTGAAGCTGCTCTGATGTGCTACAGGGTAAAGAAAAAACCCAGATTCATCATATCGAAAAATATCCATCCTGAAAGAAAAAAAGTCCTAGAAACGTATACGGAGGATATTCTGGAGATAGTGGAAATAGGATACGACGAAAATGGAATTGATCTGGAGGATTTAAAAAAGAATATAGATAACTGCTGTGGAGTGTATATTGAAAATCCAACATTTTTAGGGTATTTTGAACAGAATCTGGAAGAAATCGAAGAGATAGTGCATAAAAATGATGCACTTATAGTGGCGGGTGTGGATCCGATCTCCCTCGGAATCATAAAGCCACCGGGGGAGTATGCAGATATAGCCATAGGAGAATCTGTGGGATATCCCATGAGTTTTGGAGGACCTTTACTCGGAATCTTCGGTGTAAAAAATGATATGAACCTTATAAGAAAGATGCCGGGGAGGCTCATAGGTGCTACTGAAGATCTGGATGGTAACTTAGGATTTGTAATGACATTGCAGACAAGAGAACAGCACATAAGAAGGGAAAAGGCCACAAGCAATATATGTTCAAACGAAGCTCTCTGTGCTGTTGCATCTGCTGTTTATTTAGCATTCTTAGGAAAAAAAGGATTGAAGGAAATTGGAGAACTCTGTATGAAGAACGCAAATTACACCATGAGGAGAATCAATGAAATAAAAGGATTCAAAGCACCTCTGTTCAATTCCCTGCATTTTAAAGAGTTCACAGTACACCATGAAAACATGAAAGAGATAGATAAAAAGCTCTTAGAGAATAATATTCAGGGAGGAGTTATTCTGGACAGAATAGGCTTTGATCTGAAGGATACGGCATTATACTGTGTTACGGAGATGCATACCAAAGAAGATATAGATAAGCTTATATCAGTTCTGGAGGCGATATGATGCTTATATTTGAGTACTCAAAAGAGGGTAAAAAAGCTTATTCTCTCCCCTCTCCGATAGAGGATGCAGAGATAGAGATTCCCGAGAATCTCAGGAGAAAAACATTGAATCTCCCTGAAGTTAGCGAGATTGATATAGTGAGGCATTATATAAAGCTTTCACAGAATAACTATGGTGTGGATTCTGGTTTTTATCCGTTGGGAAGCTGCACAATGAAATACAATCCGAAGATAAATGAGGAGATCGCTTCATGGGAAAAGGTCACAGATATACATCCATATCAGGATGAGTCCAGTATCCAGGGATCCCTTGAAATAATGTACAGACTCGGAAAAGCTCTATGCGAAATAGCTGGAGTGGACAATATAACACTTCAGCCAGCCGCCGGGGCTCATGGAGAGTACACAGGGATAAAGATAATAAAAAAATATCTGAAAACACATGGATACAGTAAAAATGAGATCATCGTTCCTGACTCCGCACATGGGACAAATCCAGCCTCCTCTGCGATGGCAGGGTTCAGGGTCGTTGAGATCCCATCAAATGAGAAGGGATGTGTGGATCTGGATGCTTTGCACGAGGCGGTAAATGAAAAGACCGCAGGATTGATGCTTACGAATCCAAACACTCTCGGTATCTTTGAGGAAAATATAAAGGAGATAGCTGAGATAATTCATGATGCAAATGGATTGTTATACTATGATGGAGCCAATCTGAATGCGTTGATGGGATATGCTAAGCCAGGGGATATGGGTTTTGATGTTGTACATTTCAACCTTCACAAAACATTCTCAACACCCCATGGGGGAGGAGGACCCGGCTCAGGACCTGTAGGTGTTAAGGAGTTTTTAAAGGATTATCTCCCATATCCTGTGGTGGAGTATGATGGAAAAAAATATTATCTGAAATATGATATCAAACACTCCATAGGAAAGATAAAAGGATTCTATGGAAACTTCGGAGTGATTGTAAAAGCCTATGCGTATATCCTGACGATGGGAAACTCTCTTAAAAGAGTCTCTGAGAGAGCTGTTTTAAATGCAAACTACATTGCGCAGAAACTGAAAGATCTTTACGAACTTCCCTACAGCGAACTGAGAAAACATGAGATAGTTCTTTCATGTGAAAAGATAAAAAGAGAAACAGGAGTTACCGCACTGGACATTGCCAAAAGAATACTTGATTATGGAATCCATGCACCAACGATCTATTTCCCTCTGATCGTAAAAGAAGCTCTGATGATCGAACCAACAGAAACAGAATCGAAAGAAGAACTGGATAACTTCATAGATGTGATGAGGAAGATATATAAAGAATGCTATGAAAACCCTGAAATTGTAAAATCAGCACCTCATAACACAAAAATAAAAAGGCTGGATAATATAAAAGCCGTCAAGAACCCTGTTCTCTCTTACAGGATGTTAAGGAGATAGAATGAAAGGAAAATTTACACTTTTTCTTTTTTTAACTGCGATTTTAGTCTTTATATATCAGATAAAAACAGGGACCCTTATTGGATTGAATCCTTCCTATTTCTCCTATGAGGACTTTATTCTCTATGCATTTTTCCATTCATCATCAACGCACTTGGCTTTCAATCTTCTGGCTCTTCTTTTTTTCGGGTATTATTTTGAAGAAAAGGTAGGAACAGAGAGGTATGCTGTATTTTTTTTCATAACTACAGTTTTTTCAGCGATTGTTTATATTCTCATATACCCCACCACAGATACACCATGTGTCGGTCTCTCAGGGTTTATCTTTGGAGTTATCGGTGGGGATCTTGTCTTATATCAAGGAAAATATAAGAATTATCTGATTTTGATCTCTCTGTTCTATGTATGCTTCACTGTTTTTCTGATATACTATAATCTTGTTGGAAATATTGCACATGCAGCGCATCTTGGCGGTTTTTTGATTGGAACTCTTCTGGAAATGTGCTATGAAAAAAGAATAGAAGGGTATATTCTGTTTCTCATTACTCTTATCTCAACAGCTTATCTGGTGTTTGCATGAAACTCTATATATATCACATGAAACAGTGTGACCCAAAAAAATGTACAGGATCGAAATTAATAAGACTGAAACTTGCCATCCCTGTAAGAAAGATACCGAGATGTACGATCTTGAATCCTTTAAGTGAAAAAGCATTTTCTCCTGAGGATAAAAGAGATATACTTGCTTTAGACTGCTCATGGGAAAGATCAAGGGAGATATTTCTGAAGTACAGAGAGAACTCAAGAGCCCTCCCGTATCTCATAGCTGCAAACCCTGTAAATTATGGAAAGCCGACAAAACTATCCACCGTAGAAGCTCTTGCTGCAGCATTGTATATCCTCAATGAAAAAGAGAAAGCTTTAAATATTCTCAGTAAGTTTAGTTGGGGTAGAGTTTTCATCGATCTGAATTATGAGATGCTTGAGGAATACTCAAAGGCAGGAAACAGCAGAGAGATAGTAGAGATTCAGAAAAAGTTTATTGGTGATATAGATGAGATCTGAGATAGCTGAAAGAAGATTATTCCATGTAAAGATATGCATGAGATGTAATGCCAGAAATGCATGGAGAGCAAAAAGATGCAGAAAATGTGGGTATAAAGGACTGAGACCCAAATCAAAGGAAAGAAAAGCTTAAATTAAGCTTTATAAGGAGGGTATTTGTTGTCTGAAGAGGAAGAGATTGTAACGAGAGCAAGGGTGCCGAAAAGTGGCCAGGTGATAGGAATAGTTGAGCAGATGATGGGATTTGGAAAGATGAGAGTGAGATGTGTTGACGGAAACACAAGATTATGCAGAGTTCCCGGAAAATTCAGAAACAGATTATGGATAAAAGTTGGAAACATAGTTCTTGTAGAACCATGGGAGCTGAACAGTGAGGAGAGGGGAGACATAATATACAGATATACAAGAGCCCAGGCAGAATGGCTTGTAAGAAATGGATATTTAGATAGAAACTGGTTATAATGGTGGTTTTTTGAAATATAGGGAAGGTCTTATAAAAGAAAAAAGACTTGAGAAAGATTCAGAAATGTTCAGAATCGAATCTGAGGTTTTTGATCATTCCACCATGATGACACTTTATAATCTTCAGAATAGAGGATACCTTGACTCTGTTGAGAGTATAGTCTCCACTGGAAAGGAAGCAAATATCTTCTATGGGCTGAGAAAAAGAAGAGGTATTGCTATAAAGATCTTCAGAATCGCAACATCTTCCTTCAGAAATATAAGGGATTATATTTTATCTGATCCAAGATTCAGAGGCATAACAAGAAGCAGAAGAAAACTGACATATGCATGGGCAAAAAGAGAATTCAAAAATCTCATGAGAGTCTATAAAAAAGTTAAAGTCCCGAAACCCATAACTGTGGAGAACAACGTTCTTTTAATGCAGTTTTTGGGAAAAAAGGGAGTTCCATATCCAAGAATGAAGGATGTTGGCCCAAAAGATCCAGAAAAAGATTTTGAGGAGATAATAAAAAGAATCAAAACAATGTATGATCTTGGAATAGTTCACAGTGATCTCAGCGAGTACAACATTCTTGTCAATAAAGAGATGTATTTTATAGACTTCTCCCAGGGTACTGTACTTGAAGACCCGAATGCCATGGATTTTCTGGAGAGAGACATAAAGAATATACTCAGATATTTCTCTGAATACATCAAAACTCCTGAGTTTGAAGAGGTCTATAAAGAAATCTTAGGGTGATATTATGGAGGAGGAGTTTATAAGAGTCCCCCAGGAAAGAATAGGAATAATAATTGGAAAACAGGGAAAAATAAAGGAAGAGATAGAGAAGAATCTTAATGTTAACATACTCATAAAAGATGGTGTAGTGAGGATATCTGAAAAGGAAAATGCGGATCCGTTGGCTGTATGGAAGGCAAAGGATGTTGTCAAAGCGATAGCAAGAGGATTCTCTCCAGAAAAGGCATTTCAACTATTTAAAAATGGAAAAATACTGGAGATTATTGACATCAGTCAGTATGCAAGGACTAAAAATAGTCTTCTGAGGGAGAAAGGGAGAATAATTGGAAAAAACGGTAAGACAAGAGAGTATATAGAACGTATGACAGGTGCCTATATCTCTGTTTATGGCAAGACAGTTTCCTTCATAGGAGAGTTTGAGGAGGTCTATGATGCAAAAAAGGCTGTTGAGATGTTACTGGAAGGAAAACCTCATTCTACAGCTTATTACTATTTAGAAAAATCTGTGAAAGAGAAGAAAAGAGCAGAGAAGATAAATTTATGGAAGGAAAGAAAATGAAATCAGCAGATGATCTTTTTAAGGAGTTTAAAATTTTGAGTGTCTCTGAATTTTTCAAAAAAAATGCAGATATGCTTGGGTATACAGGTAAAATCAGATCCATGACCATCCTTATCCATGAGATGGTAACAAATGCCCTCGATGCATGCGAAGAGGCAGGAATTCTACCTGAGATAAGGGTGGAGATCGACCAGAAGGGGGAGTCTCATTATGAGATAAGTGTGGAAGACAATGCCACGGGTATTCCGTTGAAGTTCATTCCTGACGTTTTTGGAAGGATGTTAGCAGGAAGCAAGGCTCACAGAAATATGCAGTCCCGTGGTCAGCAGGGTATAGGAGTATCCGGTGCTGTGATGTACTCTCAGGTCACAACAGGACAGCCTGCCACCATAATATCATCCACGGGAGATGAGGTATGGAAGGTGAGGATGAACCTCGATCTCCAGAAGAATGCAGGAAAAATAATAGAGAAAACAAAGATTGAAAACGATGGATGGAGGGGTACGAAGATCATCATAGAAGCAAAGGATGTGACATACAACAGATCAAGATACTCCCCATACAACTATCTCAGGATGTCTTCCATAGCAAATCCCCATGCGAGGATAGAGTTCATAGAGCCCGATGGAACAAAGATCATATTTCCAAGATCTTCCAAAGAGGTACCCAAACCCCCCAAGATAATGAAACTTCATCCAAAAGGAATGACCACTGATGATCTTCTTGTGATGGCCAGAAATACAAAAACAAGAAAACTGGGAAGCTTTTTGAGAACAGAGCTCTCCAGAATATCGAAAAAAAAGCTGGATGAGATAGAGAGAGTAAGTGGAGTTTCCATGGAGATGAATACACACAGACTGACATGGAAGGATGCAGAGAAAATAATAGATGCATTCAAAAAAATAGATTTCATGGCTCCTTCCAGTGAAGGGCTTATCCCTATAGGTGAGGAAAATATAATGAAGGGACTCTCTCTTGTAGAACCAGAGTTCTCCATAGCTGTTACAAGATCTCCAAAAACATACAGAGGAGGTATTCCATTCATAGTTGAGATCGGTCTTGCTTACGGAGGGAAAAACGAAGCAGGAATAGATATCATAAGATATGCCAACAGAAGCCCCCTGGTATTTGACCAGGGGGGCTGTGTCATAAATGAAGCCGTAAAAAGTATAGACTGGAGAAGATACGGTGTGAATCCAGATTCAACTCCCCTGACACTCTTTGTGAATATAGTCTCAACCCATATCCCGTATACATCGGCTGGAAAACAGGCTGTCGCCATGGAGGAGGAGATATACAATGAGATAAGATTCGGGATAATGGATGCATGCAGGGGATTGAAAAGATTTCTCTCATTGAAAAGAAGAGCGTATCAGAAGAAACAGAGAAAGGAGTCTCTGATGAAGTATGCTCCGGAATCAAGTAAGGCATTATCAAAACTCACAGGGGAAAATCCTGATAAAGTGAAAGATCTATTTATTAAACTTATAGAAAAAAGATATGCGTAGGTAATATCATGAAGAAGGTAGAGGAAAAACTGGAAGAACTGGGTAGAAAAGTTCTGGAACAGCTGGAGAAGGGTAGAGATCCCTATATAAAGATAACACAGAGAAGTCTCGGTAATGTCAGTTATGATAAAGATAAGGGATTTCTCGTTATCGGAAATAAATACTCCAAGAGATATTATCTCAACATCGCACATACCCGAAAATTCATGCAGACTCTCTTAGTGGCTTCTTACTGCAACGAATTAATAAAGGAAAACAAACATGCAGGGATAAGAGAGCTTTATTATGCTCTGAAACACACAATTGAAGGAACAAAGAAAGAGAATACCTTTGAAAATCAGGATGAGTCCAATCCCATAATAGAGGATCTTGAACTGAGCCTGAATGTTTTGAGAGAAGAGTTAAATCTCACGGCGGATAGACGTGGATACCTGTACGGTGATATAGTGATAAAAGATGGAGAAGATGAGTTCAACTGTTCAAAACTTGGCAGAGGTGGATGGGCTGTACCTGGAAATGTGGAAGAGATCGAGTTCAAAAGGGTGAATGCAAGATATATCCTTGTAGTGGAAACAGCTGCAATGGCTGACAGGTTAATAGAGGAGAAGTTTGCTCAGAAAAACAAGGCTCTTATAGTGGCGTGTCAGGGACAGGCTCCAAGAGGAGTAAGACGTCTTATAAAAAGAATACATAAGGAAAAAAAGCTTCCTGTGATCGTTTTCACGGATGGGGATCCCTACGGGTGGTATATCTACTCAACTATAAAGCAGGGATCGATCAATTTAGCTTATCTTTCAAACAGATTGTCTGTTCCGGATTCAAAGTTTGTTGGAATGACCATCGATGATATAGAGACTTACGGTCTGGAAAACGTGACAGAGAAACTTAAAGAAACGGATCTGAAAAGAATAAAAGAGGAGTTAGAGTATCCATGGTTCAAAACAAAGGAGTGGCAGAGACAGTTAAAACTTGCACTGAAAAAAGGAGTCAGGATAGAACAGCAGGCTCTTGCTAACAAATCTTTAAGTTTTGTAGCTGATAAATATCTTCCTGAAAAGATAGAGAATGAGATATTTTTGTCGTGATAAAAGTTCGATCTCTATCCCCCGATTAAGAAGAGGAAATAATAAAGTTGATTTATGAGAAGATGCCATTGTGCAATAAAATGAACGATAGTTTTTTATATTGAACGATTGTTCATTATATTGTATGTTGCAGGAGTTCAGGAAGTTCGTTGGAAACAAGGTGCTTGAGTATTTTATCACACATCCTTCTACAGAGATACATCTCAGAGATCTCTCACGAAAGCTGAAGATAAGCTCAGGAAGTGCAAGGAGTTACTGTAACCTTTTCGAAAGGGATGGCATTCTGCATCTTAAAAGAAAGGGAAATCTTAAACTCTTTAGTTTGAACAATGATAATATCGCTGTAATGGAACTGAAGAGTACCTACTACGTCATCTTGCTCAAGGAACTCGGTATTGAAAAACTGGTGGGGAATTATATCTCCCTTGCGATCTATGGAAGCTTTGCATCGGGGGAGTACGATGAGAGAAGCGATCTTGATATCTTAATCATAGGGGAAGAGAAAGATGTAAACAAGGATAAAATTCTTGCTCTTCAGAAATCCCTAAAAAGAGAAGTCCAACTCACAATAATACCCTATTATAAATGGGAAAAAATGAAAAAGGAAAGAAACGTATTTGTTGAAAATATTCTAAGGAATCACATTCTTATTGACGGTGCTGAACTATGAAATTCGAAGAATGTATTGATAAAGGATTAATTAAAAAAGATCCCGGAGCCACGAGGAGAGTTGACAATTCCCTGAAGATAGCGGAAAGATTTCTGAAATCTGCAAGAAAGAATCTTGAAACTGAGGAGTACGAAATGGCCGAGATTGCTGCATATAACAGCGGGTTTCACTCAGCAAGAGCCCTTCTCTTTGTAAGAGGATATACCGAAAGAAGCCATTACTGTCTCGGCGTTGCGCTTAAATGTTTATATAAAAAAGATGAGATTATCAAGGCGCTTAACACTTTTGACAAAATCAGACTCTCAAGACACAACGTGATGTATGGTGGCATCCTTATCACGAGAGAAGAAGCAGAGTTCGTTATTAAATTCGCAGAAGAATTTTTGGAGATTGTCAAAAAACAGGTGAATCCTGGAGGGTAAAAATCTCAAAATTCACCGCATCATTTTTCTGCTGAAGACGAATATGAAGAGTGCGACGAATATTGCACCTAGAACTGCTTCTGACATTGCGAGAACTCTACCTGCATCATTAATGGGATGAATATCGCCATATCCCAGTGTTGTGAATGTTATTGTACTGAAATATAGGCTTTGAAGAAATTTTCTCACTGCAGAGTTACCAGACAAATTTATTGAATTTGAAAATAAATATGCGAAGGCAAAGCCAAACACAGCTAAAATTGAGTTTCTTATAACTGTTCCAGGTTTTTCACCATATCCACAGGAATATTTCAAGAAAGAATATCCAAATGATCTGAACCATTCTCGAGAAAATCTCTTTTCTCTTAGTGCTTTTTTCTTACACTCCATCTCTCGATAAAAGAATTCCCCTGCCTTTATATAATCCCCATGTCTTTGATGTGCCTGTTTTAATTTGCGATAGACGGTAGAGACTTCCTGCCAGTTTTCTGGACAATACTCTTCCTCATCTTTTTCTAACTGACCATGGAATTTCTTTTCTAACAATCTTTCTTCGTATATTTTTTCTGGGAATTTGGCATCTGTAAAATCTACTAATTCAGCTGTTGATCCACTAAATAAAGCTCTCTCTAAATTAGTCCCTCCACCGATTCTTGTTCTATCTGAAAATTCTGTATCCATAAAATCCAATCTATGCTTTTTTCCTTTGACGTCTATGAAAGAAAAAGTATCATGAAAACCAGTATTATAAAAAGATATTATTTTTGTTACACTGGAGTTCAAAAAATCAGCTCTTTTTTCAAAAACAGCATAATCAAATTCGACACCTTGAAATCTAGCATGCCCAAAGTTAGCTTCCTTCCTAAATCTAGTATATCTAAAATCTGCTTGTCTTAGGGTAGTATAACCAAAATCAGCTTCTTGAAATTCTACATCCCAAAAATCAGCTTTTTCTTCAAATCTAGAGTATCTAAAGTCACTACCCTTTTTAAATTCAGAAAAACTAAAATCTGCCTTTTTTTCAAAGACGACACGCACAAAGTCAATCCATTCTTTAAAAATTGTATATTTAAAATCGCTCATCTCCTTAAATTTAGCATTTCTAAAAATAACTCCCTTCTCAAATATAGCATCTCTAAAATAAGTCAATCCTTTAAATGTGGTATTTCCAAAGTTACCTTCTGTATAAAATCTAACCTGTTTAAAATTAACCCTTTCTTGGAATTCAGCACTGGTAAAGAAAGCCTCATCTTTAAATATGGCAACTTCAAAGTCAGCTTCTTTCTGAAAGAAAGCATTTTCAAAGTTTACTCTTTTAAATTTAGCATTTATAAACTTGACTTTTTTTGAAAAGATAGCTCCTTTAAAGTAAGCCAATTGAAATTCAGCACCTGTAAAGTAGGCTATTCCCTCAAATGTAGCTCCATCAAAATGGGTTTCTCCTTCAAAATTAGCCCCTTTGAAGTTAATACGTCTTTTGAAGATAGCAAAGTTAAAATCAGCCTTTTTTTGAAAGATAGCTCCTTTAAAGTCAACTACTGAATAAAATATAGCCTTCTCAAAATTGACACTTTTTTCAAACGTCCTATCCTTTAAATGTCTGTATATAACCTCAAAATCAAAACTCTCAGGAAAATAAAATCCACGAAAATCATAAAATTCTGCTTCTTTATCCTGCATTATCTTTTCTATTTCTCTGTTAAAAGCTTCTATATCCTTGTCATCTC
>Ga0190304_1000249_pt1 | contig 25346 bp, 24 predicted proteins | sample 48700712_MG_FD_161670 | JGI IMG/M metagenome (GOLD analysis project Ga0190304, IMG submission 161670) | Hydrothermal vent sediment bacterial communities from Southern Trench, Guaymas Basin, Mexico - 4870-07-1--2_MG | ecosystem: Environmental > Aquatic > Marine > Hydrothermal vents > Sediment ...
CTAGTATATATGGATATTCTATAAGTGTGACAACGGTTATAGATTCATTTATAACCTTCTTTTCTCTAATTCTACTAATAACTATATTTGTATCAAGTATCATGGTTGATATACTCTCTTACGCCTAATCTCAAGAACCTTCTTCTCAAGACCTTCAGGAATCTCTATATCAAGTTTAACTTCCTTAATACCTAATCTCCTTCTCAATTCACTCGCCGACACCCTATAAGAACATTCCATCATATATCCTAACAAGGCCTTCTCCACCTCCTCACTAATCTTCCTCGTTGAGCCATGGATACTAACAACAAAACTAATCCATCTTCTCCATAGCTCAGCATCAACCATTATCGATGTCTTCTTCTTCAAAATAAACACCAAAATTATGATAAATATGGAGTATATAAAGTTGACGGTACATACTTATTATATACCAATTATATAATTACACTTGCATATATATTATTTAAGGAAATATTGAATATCGTATATGGTTTAAAGACATATACCATATCTATTGGACTTAAGATGGAGGTTTTAACTATTTTAACCTACTTCATACTAATTATCTTTTATTTAATAATTTTAATAATAATTATGAATTATTTATTTCTAAAAATAGATATATCTCTAAAATCATTTCTATAATTGGTGTAGCTGTTGGTTAAAAGTAAAATTATAGTTATTGCAGGTACTAGACCCGAAGCCATTAAGCTTGCCCCTGTTATATGGGAGCTTGATAGAAGAGGATTAAACTATATTTTTATCTGGAGTGGACAACACTATGACTATGAGATGAGTAAAATTTTCTTTGAAGAGCTTGGTCTGCCACAGCCATATTATGATTTAGATGTTAGGAGTGGTTCTCACGCCGAACAAACTGCTAAGATTATGGTTGGGTTGGAGAAGATTGTGGATAATGGAAATATTATTGTTGCTGAAGGTGATACTAATACTGTTCTTGCATCGGCCTTAGTTTGTGCTAAGACTGGAAATGTCTTTGCCCATGTCGAGGCCGGACTTAGAAGTTATGATAAATCTATGCCTGAAGAGATAAATAGAATTATTGCTGGATCTATAGCTGGAATCCATTTTGCTCCAACAATTAGGTCGGCATTAAATCTACTCTATGAAGGAATTTTCCCCAATAAGATCTTTATAACTGGAAACACTATAGTTGATGTTATTTTAAAATGTAAGAATACAGCATTATCTAGGTCTCAGAAATTATTGGATGATATGAGACTTAGTGAGAAGGAATATGTTTTATTAACTCTTCATAGAGCTGAAAATGTAGATAATCCTAAAAGACTTGGCAGAATTCTGAGGGGATTATCTAATATTTCTAAGAAAATTTCTATAATTTTCCCAATACATCCTAGAACTAGAAATCGTATTAAAAAATATGGTTTTAGAAAAATGTTAGAAAATATGATTGTTATTAAACCTATAGGCTATTTCGAGTTTCTAGGACTATTAGCTAAATCTTTATTCGTTATAACTGATTCTGGAGGAGTACAGGAGGAGGCATTAACTCTGAAAATTCCATGCATTACTGTTAGATATAATACTGAGAGACCTGAAACCATAGATGCAGGCATAAATTTCCTAGTTGGGGCAGATGAAAGAAGAATAATTGAGACAGCTAACTATGTTTTTAGAAATAATAGTTTCATTCGTGAAAGAGTTAAAAATATATTGAATCCACTGGGAGACGGTAAGGCTGGATTCAGGATAGTTAAAATTCTTAAAAACTTTTTTATAGAGGATAGTTTTCAATTTAATACAGATTTTAGGGATCTTGGTCAACCATCATATATATTGATTTCAGCAAAAAATTATGATGGTTTAACTGTACTTGATTTTCATAATAAGTTTAAGGGTACTATGATTACCCTGATTTATGATGAAGGTCTACCTAAGATACCCTATCCAGACACTATGATTAAGGAAAATTATCTATTAAGAATATTTGGGTCAAGGAAACTACTTAAAAAATACTTTATAAAATCTGAACAATATTAAAAATATTAAACTATTTTCTCTCCACTGCTTTAATAATCATTATTTTTAACTCAGTTTTTTCTGCTGCCTTTAAGGCTTTTGGTTCGACTTTTAAACCAACTATAATGACTTTCTGAAAATATCTGGATATTCTTAATGCCTGTGAAACCGCTTTTTCAGTAATTATATCTTCAACCTCTACTGCAACTTTTTCTCCATTACATTCAAGTAAGACGTCGATTTCAATATCACTGTAAATTTTATGGATTCCCAGACATCTGTTGCATCCCAGTATTTCTGGATGCTGGGAAACTAGTAGAATTAATGGTTCTTCAAATAGATATGGCATAGTTTTTCCAACAATATTTCTAATTCCCTCAATTACATCGATATATCTTGAGCCAAGCATTTTTGGATAGACGTCTATAAGCTTATTGTTTTCATATACTAGGATTATACATGTATTTTTAACATTAAGTCTGCCGCTTCTCGAAAGTGGTAGAGGCAGGCCTTTACCATATCTAACCCTACCTCTAATCTGTGGTGGAAGACTTCTAATCTCATTTACAATTAAATCCTCATCTAAATTTTCTCTACATAAAACTTTATATGAAATACTATATTTTTCAAGTTCCTCCACAACTTTCTCATACCCATATCCCTTTACAACAACTATTTTCATCTCCATTTCACCATAGACTTGAAATATCTATTTCAACAGCCCCCTTTCTTAAAATCTTCGGCCTTCTACCAGATACATCTATAACTGTGGATGGGACTCCGAGAGGAGTAGGGCCTGCATCGATAACTGCATCGACACTTATCAGTTGTTTAACAGCGTCCACAGGATTTCTGGGAGGAGGAAGTCCACTGATATTAGCACTTGTACCTACAATTAGTCCTCCACAATATTCGATAAATTTAAGTGCAACAGGATGATTAGGCATTCTAACACCAATGGAATTCAGGTTTGATGTCAATATATTTGGGAAAAAATCCCTATTTCTGAGCTTTAAGATAAAGGTAATAGGACCTGGCCAAAACCTTTCAAGTAAATCCAAAATTTTTTCATTTGCTTCAGCAAACATAAGTATGATATCCTTGTTTGATACAAGTATTGGTAAAGGTTTGTTTAGAGGTCTCCTCTTAATTCTAAAAACTTTCTCAACAGCGGGCCGGGAAAGGGGATTAGCTCCCAAACCATATACAGTATCTGTAGGATAAATCACCAAACCATCATTACCTATAATCTTCGACGCATCTTTCAGTTTATATATATCTTTTTCCGATAATTCTAAACTTACCTTAAACCATTTCATGGAGTACACCTATTACTTACTAAATAGTCTCATTGTTAAATCAATTTAGACTAGAGAATCTTATATTATACAATTATTATGAAAAGCTATAAATCTTATCAATAGACTATTTATATACTAAATTTAAATTTAATATATGTTAACTTGTAAAGACATATTTATAATATAATAAAAATAATGTTAAAAAAGCTAAAATACTTTAATATTTAGAGGTCAAGTGTAACCTTTACTCTATCCTTTAGATTGATGCATAAATATATTCTATTATCGATAATAGTCCATGAATTTGGAGGCAATATGTCTTGAAAATCTATTTTTCTTAACTCAATTTCATTAGCCTTTATCCTTCTAACATTACATGTTTTGAAACTTATGGTTAGATATGGACATGAAAATGGAGAATAAAGGTCTAGCTCAATTTTCTTCGACATCTTCTTAATACCTATTTTTAAGGTCTTGGTTACTGCAAAGTAACGTGAAATTTCGTTGCATTTCATCCACATAATTTTCCTGCCAAAAAGTTTATTCAGTCTCTCCATAACTTTCCTCAATACCTTTACACCAATCTTATTATCCCCATATATATTATACCAATGGGTATGAAATATGAGATAAGCTTTATTTCTATATAGTTCTGCCAATCTACCTCCTTCGCCATTCGAGGTTATCCAGTTGTCCGCCAATCTAGATATATCTAAATCAGCCTGCTCTCTATATTTTTTCCCTAAATAATCTGTTGAACCGCTTACAATACTTACAACAGCTTCCCCCATTTTTTCATCTAAATATATTAGTCTTGGTTTTACTAGAGAGGCTTGACGTCCAATTCTCGTAGGCTCTACATGTAGAAAATACCAGGTAAGGGGAATTTCATTTACCATTTTCTCAGCTTCAAGAATAGCTTTAGCATATACACCTTCTATCTCCATGCCAAAATTGCAGGGACTTGTAACACCATTTGCAATAATACCTACCTTATTTAAAATTTCCAATCCATGAGCAATATATTTTATCAATGTATCTAAACTCTGTTTCTGCGACCACTCCCACTCCGTTTCGTCTAAAAGTTTTCCTCTCTCTATATCCAAGGTTAATGAATGAGTTAAAATTTCTGGAGTTATATCAAAATACTTCATCACCTGACTTCCTATAAAATTTAAAATTTCAAGAAGATTTTTTCTCGAAACACCTTTAATATTTTCATCGATGCGGCCAAGAATTTTATAAGTATTATCACAAAGTTTTTTAGTAGTATATGGTAGAACTGTAATTTTTCCTCTCAACCCTTCTCTACCCAGCATAACCATATCTCTCATAAAGTCATATGATTTTCTATAATCATTTATTCCTACAAAATCGTTTGTATCATCACTTGGAAAGCCGATTCCCCAGTCATCGATCATTAGAGATATAGGGGTTCTCAGCATTGGAAACTCGTATCTTAAACCCACTATCTCAGACATCACTAACCCCTAGAGTTCATCAATATACTACTTAAAATTATCTAACATATATGGCTAGAGATGAGCTTTCCTCCGGCAACCTTAAAGTTATTCTATGTTCACCTGGCTCAGTAAACTTTAATTTAAACCCTATCTTTCTCTTCTCTCTTACAGCTAAATCTATTCGATGTCTCTCAAGTATTTTTCCATCTACAAGTAGTTCTATTGGAATAAGGTCAGATATTTGTCCAATATTCTCTATTACTGCAGTTATCCTAAATTGTTCACCTCTTTTAACTTCACCCACCTCTCTATCTAAACTACATTTAAACCTACCTTTAATCAATTTATCCACAACTATTTTTCCTTTAACCAATATATCTTCTGAGGATCTTCCAATCAAAATTTCAAATTCACCTGGCTCCACGATTCTCCTCATCCTTGAATCAAACATTGCTAGATCATCTGGAGTTAATGTAAATGTCACTGTTTTCTTTTCACCTGGTTCAAGCATAATTTTACTGAATCCTCTTAGTTCTTTAAATGGTCTAGCTATACTTGCAACAACATCGCGTATATAGAGTTGAACTACCTCATAACCCCTTCTATCACCTATATTTTCTATATCAACGCTAATCTTCCATCCATCTTCATTAGATTTAATTTTAAGATTACTATACTTAAACTTAGTATAACTTAAACCATATCCAAAGGGAAATAAAGGTGTAGCAACCATATCAATATAATCATATGCTCTACCAGAAGGCTTATAATCATAGTACAGAGGTAACTGTCCTTCACAATGAGGCCATGTAAATGGCAATCTTCCTCCCGGATCACATTCTCCAAACAAGGTTTCCGCTATAGCTCTTCCTCCCTCCTGGCCTGGATACCATGCCTGGATCAATCCCGGGACATCATATATCCAGTCTCCTATGACAGCACTTCCAGTCATCAATACTACAATAGTTTTCTTTTTCACCTTTAAAACTTCTTCTATAAGTTTCTCCTGGATACGTGGAAGTCTGAGTATAGCTCTATCCCTTCCCTCTCCCTCAGTTATGCCAACAAATATTATAGCTATATCAGATTTTTCAGCAATCTCTACGGCTTTCTTTATCCCACTAAAATCTACTATATCCCAGCTAAGTCTTAACGATGCAAAGTCAGAAATTCTATGATACTCTAGTCTAATATTATATTCTTCATCAGATTTGAGTTTAATATCCACCTTTTTAGGAAGAGTTAATTTACTATTCCATGAATCTACAAGTAGTTTATCGTTAATCCACATTCTCACTCCTCCACCATTAGCTGTAAGTATAAGTCTATAGACTCCAGTTCCGGGAGGTATAAGTTTACCAGTTAAACGTATAGAGAATTTATCTGTAGAAATGTTTGGATGAGGTTTACCATATCCCCAGTCAAATCTAATCCACATACTTGTTCCACTAGCTACGGGTTCACCGGAGAGATCGGGATTATCAAAATATTGAATTTCTAGTCCAGTAAATATGGGAGATAGTCCGCTACTCCAACAAATACTTTCTGGACAACCCTTTTCATGAAAAACTTTTATACCATATTTTTCTACAATGTCTTTTATACCCTGTAATGGAGATATTTTTCTAGGAGGAATTCCACTATATCCCCCAAGCTTTAATTCATCTGATAAAGGTCCTATTACAGCCATTGTCTTCACCCTATTAACATCTATTGGCAAAATATTTTCTTCATTTTTCAATAATACTATTGAACTTCTACTAGCTTGTAAGGCGAGGAATGCATGCTCCTCACATCCATTTATCCTTACAGCTTCCTCTGGATCCACAAAGGGTTTATCGAATAGTCCGATCAAAAACTTTGCTCTCAAAACTCTTCTAACTGCTTCATCAATAACATCCATAGAAATCAATCCTTCTCTAACAGCCTTTACCAATGGTTCTCCATATATCGTGGTTCTAGGAAGCTCTACTTCTAATCCAGATTCCAATGCAAGTTTTGCAGCCACTTCCATCTTATCAGTAACATGATGTTTACTAATTATACCTTCTACAGAAGCATAGTCTGATACAACGAATCCTTCGAACCCCCACTCCCATCTCAAAACCTCTGTTAAAAGCCATTTATTACATGAACAGGGAATTCCATCAAGAGAGTTATAGGCAGACATAACTGATAGAGCTCCTGCCCTAATACATTCTCTAAATCCTGGAAAATAAATTTCCCTTAGTATACGCTCAGAAAAGTGTATTTCATTGCTATCCCTTCCTCCATCGCCAACAAAATTTGCAACAAAATGTTTTGGAGTGGCTATCACATTTTCTTCTCTAAGTGCTTTACAAAAAACTTTCCCCATAATCGATGTTAAATAAGGGTCTTCACCATAGCTCTCCTCAGTTCTACCAGCCCTAACATCTCTAACAATATTAACGACGGGTGAAAGACATTGATGTATATTTCTAGACCTAGTTTCTCTTGCAATAGCCTTAGCAACTCTATATACTAAATCTGGATCCCATGTAGCTGCTAGAGCTATTGCCTGGGGAAATGATGTAGAATAATTTACCATACATCCATGAAGGCATTCATCATGAATTATCGCTGGAATACCTAAACGTGTATTCTCTATTGCCTGTATCTCATATTCATTTCCCTTTACTGCACACTCCTTTGGTGGCAGTCTTCTAGTTACATGAGTAAGATTCCCCACATTAGAAGACCCTGATCTTAATTCTATAATTTTCTCCTCTAAAGTCATTTTTGAAAGCAGGTCTTCGATCCGTTCTTCAACTGGTAGATTAGGGTTTTCATATGGATCCATAACACCATTTTTATTAAAGTCGATCCAGTCTTCATGATATATATCTTTCCTTTTTACAGAAGATGGTAAATAGTATTTGGCCATAAAACCACCAATACTATACTTTTTTTATAAAAATATAAATTTAATTATAGGAAGGTTGCTGGGAAAGCTTATGGTTTAACTGTGAGATGAATTAGAATATAGGATGAAAGTCGATATCATTAATTATAGATTGAGAATTTGGTTAAAGGAGGTTTTTTAGATAGGGTTTTAGAAGATATTTGATGAGTGAGAGAATTATAGTTCCAATGAGGATTGCCATTAGCACTTGAATCGAAAATCCATGCATAGCTATACCCAATGCGGTTCCCGAAGCTGGTGGATGTCCCGTATCTGTTAATATCATTACTAAAATTGATAATCCTACAGCTAATGAATATACCATTAGTTCAATAAAGAGATTGGAATGAGGTATTAGAAAGCAAATTGAGCCTGATAAGAGACCTACTATATGTCCTCCAATAACATTTTTAGGTCTAGCAGTAATATTTTTGGGTGTGGCAAAAACTATGAATGCAGTTGCTCCCAATGAAATTATGATTACTATATGTTCAAGTGTTAGGATTAAAAGCATTATGAAAAATGAGATTATAGCTAAGATACTTTGAAATACACAGTACTTTAAATTGCTTTTCTCAGTCAATTCTATTACCAAGGATATGATATATTTTTCAGATATTTATCAATTATTTTGGCTAAATGGATAGTTATATATTAATGATTATTTATTATCACTTATGTATTATAGTGGTGGGAGATTTGGGGCTTAGCATCGGAGTAATCGGCGTTGGTAAATGGGGGCAAAATCATGTTAGAGTGCTTAATAGATTGAAGAATGAGAGGTTTTGCGACAAACTAGTTTTATGTGATATAAATGAGGAGAGAGTTAAAAGACTCTATAAAAAATATGATGTAGATAAATATTATACCAATACTGATGAAATGCTTAGTAGGGAGAATTTGGATGGAGTATTTATAGCTATACCAACAATATATCATTATAATGTAGTTATAAAAGCATTGGATTACTGTAATGTGTTCGTTGAAAAACCTATATCTGCAAAACTCGATGAGGCTCTTAAAATAGTTAAGAAAACTGAGAAATTAGATAGAGTGGTGGCCGTCGGGCATATAGAGAGATTTAATCCCATCGTATCTGAGCTTAAAAAATATTTTGAGAAAATACTAGATAGTGATAAAATCATATATATCTTCGGTCAAAGAATTGGACCTGGACCCTTTGGTGGAAGGGTGGATAATCTAGGTGTTGCACATGATTTAATGATACATGATGTAGATATTATAAAGTATTTGACAAATAGTCTTCCAAATACTGTGCAGGCTTTTACATTTAAAAATAAGTCCTTTCCATATGAAGTAGATATAAATTCATTCTACGTGTATGAGAGTTTTACTGTGAATCTTAGAGCTTCGTGGAGATGCGACTCAAATTTGAAGAAAAGATATTTATTTATACAGACATATAAAAGTGTTATAGAGGTAGACTATATTTTACAGACAATCGTGATCGAGAGAGGATTATATAAACATGTATCCACCGGCTCATATATAGATATCCTATCAGCATATAGTTCTAAAGACCGTGTAGAGAGAAGATTATTATCTGGTTTCCAGTCAGAACCTCTCTACCTTGAGGACAAACATTTTCTGGAATGTATAATTAATAATAGAAAGCCGATTGTAGATGCTGTTGAAGGATATATAGCTTTAAAATGCATTGTAAAGGCACTGGAATCATCGTTAAAAAATAAGCCCATTACAATAGAATGGAATGAAATATAATTTATAACTCATCTGGAAATATGAGAGTATCTTTAAGCTTATTAGATCGAATAAAATTTCTAAGCTCATTATCTAGAGTCAATAATCTTAAATCAAAGTATACTGAATCCATATAAAGTATATTATCTATAATATCTTTATGTTTCATTCTATATAGATCTAATGCTCCATAAACAATATCTTCATTCTCCAATATCTTTATATATCTTCCATACCTCATGATGGCTTTTAATCCATTCCTAAAACTTTGTTCGTTGAATTTTGATTTTTTAATAAATCTAATTGCTATCCATATTCCCTCTAAAACACTAAACATTGAGAAATATATTTCAGCATTAATATTATCTATTTTTTCTAAGGTTTTTATAACATTCTTGCCAGTATCTATACCTAGAGTAGGTAGTATAAATGACGTGTCAAGCAATATTTTCAATGTATTTTCTTTGCTCTTCAAGGCTAATCCTCTCTCCTTCTTCAGGACTAATTTTTGCAAATTTTTTACCATATATAGCGAGCCAAATAGGATCGTATATTGGTTCTATGACAATTTTACCATCGATAATCTTAAGAATAACCTTGTCGCCCTCCTTCAAGTTAAGAAATTTAACTATTTTCTTAGGCAGATATATGGCATATTTTTTCCCAATAAATGTCTCTATAGTCAGATTCATATTATATCTCCAGAATTAATATTTTATTCAGAAATATAAATATATTTCTGGAATTAATTTATTAAAGAATTGTCTAATAGTACTGCTGTAAATCACGTTTAATAAATGATTGTCTGAGTATAAGTATTTGGGGTCTAGATGGTATAAAAAGATATGATTAACTTATTAATATAAAGTTCCTTTTAACTATGAAATCTATCTAATAAAACGGTTAGAGATATCCTAGACTTTTCAGTCTTCTCTTTATCTCCTCCTCTTCTTCTGGAGTATATACTTGTTTCTCCTCCCTCTCTTCTTCTAAAACTTCTTTTAAGACAAATTCTATAAACTCTTCTACTGAGTTAAATTCTCCTCCACTATTCTCTACATATTTTTTAGCTTTCTCATAAATTTCCTTTGAAATATTTATAGATACTTTTTCAGACATATCTATCCCTATTCACATATTTATAATCAATATAAATATGTTACGAATATTTCGCTTATATTATATAAAATATGGCTTGAAATTCTTTATTCTAGTATTCTCACCTTTCTTTGTAAAAAATATATTGGGAAAATTATTGTGCTATTTGGAATGAAATATAAAAAATATTATATATTTTCGAGGATAGATATGTATTAATATATTTATATAGGGAAAAATTTAAATATTCTTTAATATTAATAGCTTATAATTAGGTGTTAATTATATGATTTCAAGGAAAACTAGAATAGCTGTGATTGGTGCAGGCAAGATAGGTGAGGCAATTATAAGAATTCTATTGAAAAAGGGGTTTAAGAATATAGTGGCTACCTGTAAGACAAGTTTTAGGAAAAATTATCTAGAGAAGCTTCCAATAAAGGTTACATTAAATAATAGAGAAGCTGCAGCTGAATCGGAATTAATAATAATTTCAGTAAAACCCCATCAAGTAGAGTCTGTACTAAAGGATATAAAAGACGTTGTGGATGATAAATTAATAATATCTGTTGCTGCTGGAATACCTACAAGCTTTTATGAGGAAAGACTGAAAGGGGCGAGAATTATTAGAGCTATGCCCAATATAAATATTCTTACTGGATATTCTGCGACAGCTATATGTAAGGGAGAACATGCTTCGAAGGAGGATTTAAGAATAGCGGAAGAATTCTTTAAGTATATGGGCTATGTAGCTATAGTTGAGGAAAGATTAATAGATCCGATCACAGCGTACAGTGGTAGTGGTCCTGCCTTCGTCCTAGAATTTTTTGAGGCATTTGTTCTAGCTGGACTAAAGGTAGGGATTCCCCGAGACCTAGCACTAAATCTGGCTATAAATACTATGGTTGGAACTGCCAAGCTTCTCGAAAACGATGGGAGACATCCTGCAGAACTGAGAGATATGGTTATCACTCCTGGGGGTGTAACGATTGAGGGAATACATGTATTAGAGAAAAACGGTTTTAAAGCTATGATAATTGAAGCTGTTGAAAAAACATATGAGAAATCATCAAAACTATTGAAGACATAGTTCTTAATATTTAAATGTTTGAAGAATAATATTTTATTGATGATATTTGACTTCTGGAAGAGGGGGAGGAAGAAGAAGAAGGTTGTAGAAAAAATTGAGGAGAAGAAAAGTAGTTTAGAAGATATTTGTATAAAGCATGGATATAATGAACTCTATGAACCAATGTCTAGGCTTATACTATATAATCCTAAGAGGCTTTTGAATGTAAAAGATATAGATTTAATATCATTAGCTAGCGTTAAGATATGGATTGGAGAATATAAGGAGGCTAGGAAGATATTTGAAGAAGCTATAGAGAAATATCCTTGGCATAAGGATAGAATTAAAAAGATTTTAGAAAACTTTGATACAGTTGTTTGTATAACTAAGGAGTGGTGGAAAGGTAGAGAAGTATTAAAGTGATATTAGGTATAAAGAAAGTATTTTTTAACTTTTTTCTTAAATCTATTTAAATCCTTCATCCATTTATCTTTAATGTCATCTACACTACTTTCTTCTTCGATCATCTTTCTTACATAGCTATTTCCAATAAGTTTATCAAACCAATATTCTTCTCCGACACGTCTCCACTCAAATTTATTTGAATACATTTTTCTTATAGTTGATATTATATGTAGAGATGTTTCTAGTGGTTTAAATTTTTCTCTATCGGTGATAATAATATGTATTCCACCACATTTTACACCAGAATATTTTGATGCAAATGGCCTAAAGTAAATTGGTCTAAACATTACTCCATTTAAATTCAATTTATTTAACTCTGATACCAGTTTTTTAGGACTTATCCAGGGTGCACCAATATATTCGAACGGCTTAGTAGTACCTCTTCCTGCCGAGATATTTATACCTTCAAATAAACATGTACCAATATATACTAATGAGGTTATAAATGTAGGTATGTTAGGAGAAGGTGGTATCCAAAAAAGATCTGTATCATCAAACCACATCTTTCTCTTCCATCCAACAAGTCTGATAACATTTATATCGGCATTAAAATTGGCCTCAACATTATATAAATATGCTAGTTCTCCAGGAGTTAATCCGTATCTAACAGGTATATTAAATATACCTACAAATGATTTAAAATCATCTTCCAATATGGGGCCTTCGATTTTTACACCTGTAACCGGATTAGGTCTATCTAAAACATATAATCTTATACCAGCTTTAGAACAACTTTTAACAGTATAGTATAGTGTAGATATGAACGTATACCATCTTACACCCACATCTTGTATATCATATATTACTGCATCTAAATCCTTTATAACATGCAGTGGAGGCTCATATCTATATCCATATAAGCTATATACGTCTATATTGAAATCCTTGTTAAAATAGGATTTAACTTTAACTCCATTGGGAAAATCTCCCATTAACCCATGTTCAGGTGAGAAGGCTACTCTGACATCCTTTCCGAATTTTCTGAAAACATCTATGATAAAATCTAGATTTTTTGTTAAAGCTGTATGATTTATAACTAGTCCTATCTTTTCTTCATAGATATCTTTAAATTTACTTTTAACAAGGTGGTCTAATCCACTTTCAACGAAAACGGGCATACTATTCCCTAACTACTTCTAATTAATACATTATAAAATTTTTTATCTCCGCAAACACTCTCAAACAAATTATCTAAATTTTCTCGTGAAAGGAAAAAGATTTGGCGAAAAACTATATTATGGAAAAGTAATGAGAGAATTGTTATGGTATCATAGGGATATATAAAATAGATATCTATTATATTATTATGGTGATTATTTGATGACCATAAAGATTGGTACATGCGGCTGGTCTGCAAAGGGAGGTAAACAAAAATATTTTGAATACTTTAATGTTATAGAACTTCAAGACACTTTTTATCGTCTGCCAAAGGTTAGTACTGCCGAAAAATGGAGATCTATTGCACCTGAAGGCTTCGAATATACGTTGAAGGCTTGGCAGACTATAACTCATCCTCCCACATCTCCTACATGGAGGAGAGCTGGATTAAAGATAGATAAGGATATGTATAATAGATATGGTTTCTTTAGACCTACTAGGGAGGTATTTAATGCATGGGATAGATTTAATGAAATAGTAAAAGCTTTAAAGGCAAGGATAATCATATTTCAGACACCTAGTTCATTTAAGTATAGTGGAGAGAATGAATCCAATATAAGAAACTTTTTCTCAAGCATACGGAGAGACAATCTTATCTTTGGATGGGAGCCTAGGGGGAACTGGTACGATTATCCAGAGAAATTAGAGAAAATCTTGAGAGACTTAGATTTGATACATGTAGTAGATATATTGAGGAGAAGTCCTATAATAGATACAGAGATATATTATTTTAGGCTTCATGGACTAGGTGGAAGAGAGGTAAACTATAGATACAAATATACTGATATCGATCTAAAAAACCTAAAAAATAGTGTTGAAAAATATTTGCCGAGGAAAATATATGTAATGTTCAATAATATATATATGTTTCAAGATGCATTAAGATTTAAAGAAATAATTAAAATAAGTTAAATTCTATCTATAATGTTTTAAAAGGTCTTTAGTATTTAATGTTACTACATATTTCTTAGCTATTTCTCTTAAACATCTATCATCGGTCACTAGTATGAAGCCATGTTTTTCTGCCAAACAGAGATATGAGGCGTCATATATTGTTAATCCTTCCTTCAAAGACAATTTCAATACTTCTCTTTCTTTACCTTCAATAGTCATGATATTTACATAGGGAAATACATTGATCATTATATTTAAAAATTCTACCGTATCATCTACACTTATTCTTTTTAATAGATAACACTCTTTCCATAAAGCATTAATTGATTCATAGATAGTTAAATCCAAAATATATCCATTAGTTAAAGGCTCCAACATAGATTTTTTGATAAGATTTATAAATGCGCTTGAATCGAACAGGATCAATGTCTATCCCTTTCCTCTCTAATTATTTGAGCTATTTCCTCATCACTTATATGTTTAAGTCTTTTAGACAGCTTGGCAGCTTTTTTCTCAAGCCTCTTTAATGCAGCTCTTTTAACAGCATGTTCTAAAGCCTTCCTTATAATAGGGCTAGGCTTTATATTAAACTCCCTCAACTTTTCTCTTAACTCTAATGGAATTTTAGCGGATACTGTTACGTATTTCCCCATAATCTTACCAATAGTAGTATATAAATGTAGTATATAAATATTATTATAGTAATAGTTATCTATAATTCTTTATACTTTATTATAAAATTGTCTAAATTCTCGGATTTTATGTATGATTTGTGTGAGAAAATATATTATTATGTTTAATCGTTAATTTAGTTAATATTGTGGTAAGGTGAATTGATGCTATACAGACATTTTGCATATAGGGCTGCAGAGGAAGTTATAAAAAAGTTTCCGAATAAAGATGTCTATATTGTTGAGGCTGGAGCTACTCCGAGTGGAAAAATACATTTAGGGAATTTTAATGATGTAATCATTTCAGACGCTGTTTTAAAGGCTTTAAAAGATCTTGGATATAGTTCAGATGGTTTTCTAGTAATAGATAGTAGAGATCCCTTTAGACAACCACCTATATTTGCGCCTAAAGAATTTATAAGGGAATCTGAAAGCTATGTTGGTAGACCATTTATAGAGATACCCGATCCATGGGGTTGTCATGAAAACTATGCTGAACATTTTGTAGACCCTGTTCAGAAGAATATGGAGAAATATGGTGTAGAGATAGGTATAAAATGGGCTCAAGAAATTCATAGTAACATTGTTTTCATAAAACTTCTATTAAGACTTATTGATAATAGAGATAAAGTTATAGAGATATATAATGATGTTAGAAGGAGAGCTGGTCATACCAATCTCTATCCGAGGAATTGGATACCGTTTAGACCGCAATGCAGTAAATGTGGTAGGATAGATGAATCTGTGGAGATAATCGGATTAGTTGATAAATATAGGGTAAAATATAGATGTAAAAGCTGTGGAAATATGGATATAGCTAATATAGAGAGAATGGAGGGGAAACCTCCATGGAGAATTGACTGGCCTTTAAGATGGGTTGCATTAAACATAGCATTTGAACCCCTTGGAAAGGATCATATGGCTAGTGGGAGTGGATATGAAATGGGATGTAATTTGCTTAGAAAATTTTTTGAGAGAGAGCCACCAGTACCAGTTTTCTATGACTTTGTATATTGGGTTGAAAGAGGGGATGAAAAAAGAGTTTTAAAATTCAGTAAGAGGAGAGGCATAGGTTTAGGTGTAGACGAATGGTTGAAATATGCTCCCCCAGAAGTACTTAGATTTTATATATTGAGAAGAGATGTTTCAGATATATATAGTGAGGCTTTAAGCCACTGGGATTTCGATATAACTCAGATACCTCAATATGTTCAGAGCTTTGATAAATTTGAAGAAACATATTTTAATATAGTTGAAAAAGCTATAGATCAGGTAAAAAATCAAGTTATAGTGGATACGTATCTTCTCTCAGTTGTAAGGAAGCCTAAGAAAAGGATTAGAAGAATATCTTATTGGCAGCTTGCGAGAATCGCTGTTTGGATGATTGATATAGATGACGGAATGAGAATGCTTAGAAGACAGGGCAAATTAAAAGATTTATCCGAGGAAGAGTTAATAGATGTGAGAAATAGATTAAATATGGCTTTAAACTGGACAAAGATTGTTGGATTAAAAGCTGTGCTGCCATCGATAGATAAATTAAAGGAAATATTTAAGCAAATTAGCGGAGAGGAGAAGCTTATATTTAAGACGTTTTTGGAAGCAGTGGTTTCAGGTAAATTGTCTGAGAATAATGTGCAAGAATATATGCTCAAATTTGCTGAAACAATGGGATATAAGACTAGAAAGGAGCGATTAAAAATCTATCAAACTATATATAAAATTCTTCTAGGTGAGGAAAGCGGTCCCCCGTTGAGAAGAATGCTTTCAAAAAGGGAATTTAGAAAATATCTAGAAGCAATATATACTAAACTTACAGGTAGCTTTTAATTAATATTTAGATTTCTATGTTTTCCTAGCTAAATATCAAGATATTTTATCCCATCATTCTTTATGAGGAAATCTAAAATATGTATATATTATCTATATTTTTCATAATATTTTTGACAAGTTTTGTAGATAGAATATTTAATGTTAAGGATGATATAAATAATCCTATAGGTGTATAGAATATATTTATGGATGCGAAATAAAATCCTATTGCAAAGTTTAATATTATACTTACTACTAGATGTATCATTGTTTTTCCTATTTTTCCCATGCTTAATAATAGATTGTCATTTATTATGTATATTCCAAGAAATATATATGCTATGGATACTGTCATGTGTGTAAATAGCGGAAAATAGGTGTTTATAGGATATTCTGTTAAAAAAATGTTGTATAAAACATATACAATCAATGGAATAGATAGAAGTATAGGATAGTTGAATGGTTTTTTAAGTGATACTAGTAATAAAAATAATATTATTACTAAGACCATCACTATTTTTATCTCAAATATTTTAAAGAAAAGGTACTGGAAAATTATTGCAGATATAAGTGTAGATAGAAGTGCAGTCATCATGGTATTATTATAGGCTTTTCTCAAAACTTCTCGAGCTTTCTTATAGGAATTAGAACTATAATTTTTTATTCTTGTATATAAAGATACCTCTGTAAAAATATAATCTATCTGGCTGGCATAATACTTATTTGATATTAATATTGGAATAATAGTGATTATAGCCCATTCACATCCAATCTCATATGAATGATTGTATGTTAATGGAAAGGGTGGTGTAAACCACCATACAATTAGTCTATCAAGAGATATATAGAGAAAATATAGGGTGTAGGAGAAAATATAGGGCAAAATTTCATAAAAAATTATGGTTAGAGATGGATGTAATCCTTCTACCGATATAGGTATGTCAAGGGTCTCCCATATTATATTTAAAATCCTTTTAGTCCTATATATACCTACTAAAATGATAACCATTGTATTTAATAATATTGAAAGAAGAGGGACGTATAGATAAGGGTCTTCCCTATAATATAGTAGAAAGATTATAGAAATCATTAAGAGAAGAAATGATATAATATTAGTATATGATATAGTCCTCTCCTTAAACCATTCAACATATCCAGAGAGAGGTGAAGAGAAAATCCAGTATGCTGAAAATAGTATGAAGATGGATGATGTATGACTGGCAAGCTCTATGGGATAGCCTATAAAAACAAATACGAATTCAAATGCAAAGAAAAGTAGGGTAAGTATATACATAAAGATGAAACATAATCGAATATATATCTTTAGTGCCAGGTAACTATTTCCTTGAATCACATAATATGTAGATTTTCTAGCCACTGTATTATGAATACTTCCTCCGATTATAAGACTGAGGATCATGCCTAAGGCAAATGATGTATAATATTTTTCCTCAAATCCCAGTCCAAATATATTTGCAAAAAACACTATTAAACTTATAGCTAGAGCCATCCAGGGCATACCATAAGCCAGTCCATGAAATACAGCTTCTCTTGGTTTCAATGGACCAATTATCTCGCTCTTTGTTCTTACACCCATTTTTATACGGAACAGACTTACACGTTTTAAAACGTCTTCAGCCAGTTTAAAGAAATCTATATAGCCCATTCTCTTAGCCTCTTCTCTAGATAATCCAAGGGTTTCAAGTAGGACGGCTACATCATATAAGTCCATTACATATGGATCTATGTCATAAATTATTTTAGCTAAAAGACCTACCTCGTCCAAGAGAAGCCCCCAATATTTTTATTTCATCTCCAAATGCAACTTGTCTATAAATTGTTTCATATTGTTGAATCATTTTTTCTATAGAGAAGAATTTTTCAGCTCTTTCCCTCCCTCTTCTCCTCAATTCTCTTGCAAGAGATTCATCTATTAGTATCTTTTCAATTGCTTTAGCGAGAGCTCCAGGAGCTCTTGGAGGTACAACTATACCTGCATCTCCTATAATATCTCTTACACCACCTACATCTGTTGCAACAACGGGTTTCCCGCATGCCATAGCTTCCATTGCAACGAAGGGTGTGCCCTCAGAGATACTTGGTAAAACAATCACCCATGCTTTCTTATAAGCTTCCTGAGGTTTATCGGTATATCCTTTGAAGAAGAAATTTTTCTCCAATCTATACTCCTTTATCTTTTCAATACAATATAGATATAATTCATAATCCTCTATTGGACCGTAAACCTCAACCACTATATTTTTATATTTTCTATGTAAAATTCTTGTAGCCTCTATGAGGTTTAACGGATCCTTTAAATATGTGACTCTAATTAATGAGACAATTTTCCATTTTTCACCTTTTCCCTGTGGTGTAAACTTATTTATATCAATTCCATTATATACTACCTCTATTTTCTCAGGGTTTGCCCCTAACCTTATCTCCCACTCTCTATTAAACTTATTCACGGGTAGAATTTTATCTGCATATGTATAGTTTAAAGCTACAATACTTTCATAGATCTTCTTCCAGAAAAATCTTTGAAGTGGATTTTCCATTCTTAGAGAAAGTTCTAGAACTCTTTCTCTAAAATATACTCCATGTTCAGTAAGTATATAAGGTGTATGTTCATATACTTTTTTAATTACACCAATTAGTCCCGAAAAACTTGCTATTGCTGAATGAATCAAATCATATTTAGGCAATTTAACACAAAATATTCTGAATAAAGCCCTAATATTTTCATATATATCCACTATATCTTTTACATTCATTTCAGAGAAGGGAAAATTTTCTTTAAAAAATTTTTTAATCAGACTCCATGTTTTATCAATCCAAAATCTATTATAGTCATATTTTTTAAATAATTCACTTATCTCCATAAGATATTCAATAAACTGATCGCTATCTCTTCTTAATCCTAAAAGATATTCCAGTATATATGAAAGATGTTTCATAAATTTATTATACTTTTCTTGAGGAATTTTTTGGCCGAAAAATATTTTTAATAAACTCTTATTCCTATAATATTCATCCAGTCTTTCACATCCCCATAGGGGTATAGTATAAATATTTTTTACACTTCTACTTAAAGTATATTTTAAATTTGTAAATGGGTTTGAAATTACAGCCAATATATCAAAGTCTACATTTACCATATATTTTGTAAGATAGTTTGCCCATGTAGATACTCCGCCATAATAATATGGATACGAGCCAGAGAATATGAGTAGAACCTTCACTTCTCCTCCTCAATTTCCCTTGATTTTCTCAGTAATTCTTCTGCCAATTTATATCTTCCTGCATGCATTGCATAAAGTGCTGCAGTTCTATAAATTTTTATAGCCTGATTTTTATTGAGCTTATTTTTTTCTACAGCTTCCATTAAACTTTTTGTCGCATTTAAATATAATTCTTTAGCCTTAGAAATATTTCCCATCCTTTTCGCACAATTTCCGGCTCTAAAATAGCCGATCGCTGAGAGCATACGATCGCCCTCATCCTTTCCTCTTTTTGCACTTGATAAATATTTGTTAAACGCGTCTTCATAATCGCCATTTTCTTCAGACTTATATGCTGAGAGGAGTTCACTCCTAGTTCCTATCGCTCTATAAATCCTTTTTCCACGCATAAATTTCCTTTTATTAGATATTCTTTCTCCTCCCATAACATAACCTATAATAGATTGTCAATATTATTTAGTTGAATAAATATATTTATAAATTTTATGTAAAATTTATAAAATTAGCTTTTATTACGTCCCAATAAGAGTTTACTGAAATCTTTTTACTAATATTATTCTTATAATTTATATAATAAGCAAGTTATTTTTGTATATATTTATATTTTTAAAATAAGAAAATTTAAGTTTAAAAAGAAATATTTATATATTTATATTAAGCTCAATAACCTATGTCACCGAGATATCTCGTCATATTTTTAGCAATAATGTTATTTATTGCCTATTATATCGGCGTCTGCCCCCTCTATATGCTTTTCTTCCTCATTTCTGTAGCAGCTATAACAATTATTATAGATATTATAACTGAGAAGAAAGTTTTCTAATCTAAAATTTCTAGTGAAATTAATATTAATCAAGTTTATGAACTAGAGTTTTAATGTATACTTTACAATAAATGATATATATTTTAATTTTATCTATTAGATTGTATTTCGAGTTCTCTGGGTAAGTGGAATATGTCGCTGAAGATAATATTTTATATGACCATTTTCTCCATGCTTTTTTCAAATATTTTTTATTTGTCTCTAAATGAAAGTAATGATTCTAATTATGTAGAATTCATGTCAGTAGATTTTAGCAATGAAATAGAGGTTTTAAAACATATAGATAATAGAAGTGAATGTTACGATTCAGGTACAAGAGGAAATTCTAAGGGATATGTCGATATTAAGAATAAATATTTTGTATTTATAGGAGATAATGAGGAAAATAGAATGCAGGTAGAGAGAGATGAGCCTATAATAGTTATTAAAAATTATGGTGAAGAAAATAATCCTTTAAATTATGCTATAATGCCATACAATTATAGCGTCGAAGTAAAGTTTTTGCTTCCACAAAATCCCGGATACGGAAATTTCTATATATTTCCAAGATTTAAGACTGTAGCAGATAAATATGAGGTTGTTGTAGACTCATTATATGATACTCTGGTATTTAATAAGGTAGTAAATAATACTTGGAGTAATATAAAGATCGTACCTTTAAATTTTCATATATCTACGGATAGATGGTATAACTTCTACGTTGAGGTTAGATGGGAATATAACTATGAGAAAAATGAATATATGAACCATATAATTGCAACAATTACCGATCCCCAAAATATGAGTAATAGTGTTAAAGATGAAATATGGGATGATGATCTCCTTCCAGTAAACTGCAATGGCTTAGCATTTCTAGGATTCCATGCATTTGAAAAGTTTAAGGTATATATGGATGATATCGTTATTAAAGCGAACATGGAGAAGATATATGAAGAACCGGATGAATATATAGTTCCAAATGATTTAGATATAAAATCCCTATATGTCTACAATGATACCAAGAATGTATTTATTTTACTTGAATTGTATTCACAAATCAATATTTGTTCTATTGGTGATAAATACTGGATCCTACAATTTGACGTAGATAAGGATAGTAGAAATCTGAAATTAAGTTTTGATAGCGAATATACATGTGAAACAATACTAAGCTGTAATGGAACTATGTTTTCATATCTATATTCCTTGTATGGAGAAAAAATATATTCTATTCATATTTTAGGTGGTGGAATAAGCTATAACTATTTTGTAATTCGAATACCAAAGAAAAAATTATTCAAAGTAAATTCAATATATATTTATGCTTCCACATTTTTAGATAAAACTGAGCTTGACATTTTTCCAGGTAGTCCTTCAGAAAATGTTTCAGGAGGTTATCTTATATATTATTTAAAGAAAAATATATTAACATGGAAGATAAGTAAAAATGATCCTAGGGATAATATCGAACAATCATATCTAGACATTTTGAACATTAAGGGAGAGTATAGGAAAGAAAATATATACTTCTCTATCTCTGTTGCAGGTAACATACCTTGGTTTGGAGGAGTTTCGGCAGGTATATATCATTTATACTTAGATGTAGATGACGATAATACTACTGGATATAGGATTGAAGATATCGGAGCAGACTATATGATTGAATATATTATAGGCCATATACCTGTATTGTGGAGATATAGTGGAAATGGTAGTAACTGGAGATGGGAGTTTGCTTATAAGGAGGAGTATATGTTTAATCCTGGAGGAGGAAGAAATATAGTTATAATTATACCAGTTAAGCATATAAGAAATAGGGGTCAGCAAATAACTGTTTTAGGACAAACAGTTTATAGTAAAAAGCTGCTGGATAGTACGCATGAGGTGAGGCTATCCATTCCACATCCATCCACAAATATATTTTATAGTAATATTATTTATATTATAATTATAGTACTCCTTATCTTCGGAATCTATTATATTTATCGTAAAATATTCTCATGGGGGTTTCTAATAATACTTATATGTCTATTAATAAATAATGAATGATGTGGTGATCCCGTGAAGACAATTTTTAATAATCCCTTTGAGTTTTCTGGTAGATGGTTCAGGGGTAATTTGCATACACATACAACGAATTCTGATGGAAAACTTTCTCCTAAGCAAATAATATATCTATATAGGTCTAATGGATATGACTTTATAGCTATAACGGATCATTGGATATTCTATAGAGGAGAGAATGCAGATTTAAATAATTTTTTAGTAATTCCTGGTGAGGAAATAAATTTAGGCAAAATGTATTTAGGTGCATCTATACATATAGTTGCATTAAATATATTTAGAGAGATTAGTGATAAGACTCTTACACCGCAGCAGGTTATAGATGAAATAAACAGTCAAAATGGATTGGCGATAATAGCGCATCCATATTGGTCGTCACTTACATTGGAAGACCTATTGCGTCTTAAAAACTATATTGGTATTGAAGTATATAATACAACATGCGATGTGATTAATGATAAAGGTTATTCATATATACATTGGGATTTACTTTTAGATGCTGGCAGATATGTATATGGATTTGCTGTAGACGATTCTCACTGGAGTTTTTCACCGATAAATGAACCAGATGTATTAAAGGGGTGGATAATGGTTAAAGCTAGTGGGCTTGAGTTAAACAGTATAATTAATTCAATTAAAAATGGATTATTTTATTCTACATGTGGTCCCGAGATAAAGAACGTTGAAATAGAATCGAATAAAATCTATGTTGAAACATCACCTGTAAAATATATAAGCTTTATGGGATCTAAAAATAGGTCTAGGAGAATAATGTCTTTAAGAGGAGAGGAGATAACATCTGCAGAATATAGTATAAGGGGGAGTGAGAAATATATAAGAATCCAATGTATTGATTCGAATGGAAAAATGGCGTGGACAAATCCAATCATAATTCAAGGTGAATAGTATGGATATTATGGAGAAAATAAAAAGCGTCGATAAAAATAATATGTATCGATTAATAGTAAGTATTCCTAGAGAGTTAGAGAAATCCTTTAAAAAATATTCTAGACTTTCTCTTCCGAGGGAGATAGTTATATCTGGAGTTAGGAGAAGTATAGAGAATATAGATAAGGTTGTTTTAATAGGGATGGGAGGCTCAGCAATTGGAAGCGATATAATATATTACTATCTATATGATTCGCTTAGACTTTCAGTGACAATTGTCAGAGACTTTATGATACCAGGTTTTATAGATGAAAATACTTTACTTATAAGTGTAAGTTATTCTGGCGAGACAAACGAAACGTTATATGCATCAATAGAATGCATTAAAAGGGGGGTATATCCAATATTCATAACCTCCAACGGAACTTTAGAAAAGCTTGCAAGAAAGATTAATGCACCAATATATCTTTTACCCAAGGGTAGGCCTCCAAGAACATCTATAGCATATATGATTTCAGCGCTATTAGACATCTTTAATAAGATAGATATAGCTAGATTTGATGAAGAAGAGCTGATGGATGCAGTAAAATATTTGGAAAATCTTGTTGAAAAACATACCATATTTAATGAAGAAAATGTTCCACTGAATATTGCTAAACAACTTAGGGAGAAGATTCCCTTAATATATGCATATAAACCATATACTCCATTGGGATTCCGATTTAAAACACAGTTGAATGAAAATGCAAAACATCATGCCTTTTTCGCCGAACTGCCTGAGGCAAATCATAATGAAATAATGGGATGGGAGAATGAATTGAAGGGAAAATATATACCAGTGCTTATTAGAGGGAGCAAAGAGTCAAGCTATATAAGGGCAGTTATAGATTTTTGGAAGGAAATATTTAGAGATATAGGTTTAGATTATATTCAGATTATAGGTGAAGGTCCAAATCTTCTTGCAGAACTTCTATCAATATTAATAATATGTGATTTAACATCATTCCTACTGGCTATAATCAAGGGAGTTAATCCAACCCCAGTATCAACGATATCTAGATTAAAAAAATATGTTGAGGCGGAGACGAGATTAAAGGAGAAGATAGATAGACTAATAGATAATCTTTAATCTATGTTTTTCTACATAATACATATATGTAGCCATCATAGAGATCGATTTCCTTTATCGTGAAACCATTTTTATCGAGTATTTTACATAGAGTCCATTTATCTATATGTACATGATAATGTGGTATAGGAATATTTTCTATTGAAATCCCATATAGATATTCTCCCCCTATGAGAGGTTTTCTTCTTATAAATTTCCAATAAAGAAATAATTTTAAATCTCATAGGAATCCCCTCAAAGTATCTACTAGATTTGGATACATCCATGTCTCTACACTCATATATAGTATTCTCTCAGGTTTTAAGACATTATATATGGAGGATAAAAACAGTTTTAAAGTGTTCCGAAAGTTTTAAAGTATATATACCATCTCCACATGCAAGATCCAGAATAATAGATTCCCTATCCAAGATAGATATAAATTTATGAAAATATCTTTTCTCAACGCTATTTTCAAATTCTCCTATAATTTCTTCTTCATATTTTTTACTGATCTCATATGGTAAAAGAATGTTTTGGAAAATACTAGATAGGAAATTTTCTCCGTTTTTTCATTTAACTAAGCCTCAATCAAATTTCATATTTTATTCGATCTACTTCTATGTACTCGATATTTTAGTATTTTGTATTTTAAACCTTTCTTC
>Ga0190304_1000251_pt1 | contig 25327 bp, 24 predicted proteins | sample 48700712_MG_FD_161670 | JGI IMG/M metagenome (GOLD analysis project Ga0190304, IMG submission 161670) | Hydrothermal vent sediment bacterial communities from Southern Trench, Guaymas Basin, Mexico - 4870-07-1--2_MG | ecosystem: Environmental > Aquatic > Marine > Hydrothermal vents > Sediment ...
GGATTTTGTTTATTGGTTTAACAACCGTAGATACCACCTAGGTATCTGCGGTTATCCCGCAGATGTTTATTTACGAAAACAGAATGTTACCGATGTTACTTGACATTACATGATATTATCATATAATAAAGTTTATGAATGCATATCGATATCACCAGGAAAAGAAAGAGTATGAGCAAAGATTGTTATATCTTGAGCTTCAAACCCACAGGAATCACAACCTCTCCAGAGATACACGATACTGGGGCCGCTATCTCAAAGAATGGAAAGATAGTAGCTGCAGTTGAGGAAGAAAGATTTGTAAGAATTAAGCATGCAGTAGGTATGTTTCCGACTAACAGTATTAGATACTGCCTACAAGAGGCAGGAATTGATTTTTCTGATCTGAATAGTATTGTTATACCCAATGACCCTGATCTTCTCAGGAGAGATGCCTTTGATATCAAGAACATGAGGAGACCATTCTACAGATACAAAATTATCAAAACATTTAGAGAGGAAAGCTCTGTGGTTGGATCCGTATTTAATCGTTTGATTGATAAAGAGAAATATAGACAGAGGTTAGTTACATTTCTCAGGTACTTCTATGGAGACCAAAAATATCCTCCCATACATTTCCTAGGCCATCATCTCTGTCATGCTGCAAGTTGCTTTTATCCTTCTGGTTTTGAGGATGCTGTGATAATTACAATAGACGGGATAGGTGATTTTGATTCGACTGTGATTTGGAGTTGGGATGGAAAGAATATCAAGAGAGAATTATCATGGAAAGTTGATAATAGTCTTGGTTATTTTTATGGAGCATTCACTGTATTTCTTGGTTATCGCTTCTGCAATGGTGAATGCAAGGTCATGGGTCTTGCACCTTATGGAGAAAAAAATTCAGACATATTTGATGTATTTGATGAAATTATTAAAACAGATTTAAATGGTTATGATGTTAGCGAAATTTCGATACCGATGATGTTTGGATATATGGTTGGAATCAAACGAATTGAACAACTTTTTGGAATTAAGAGAAGATTAGTTCATGAGCCATTTACTAAAGAGCATAAGGATTTAGCTTATGCTGCACAATATTACTTGGAAAAGATTGTTACAAACCTTATCTGCCAAGCCATCGAATTGACAGGATGTAGAAATGTCTGTTTGGCAGGTGGTGTCGCGTTAAACTGCAAGGTGAATAAGAGAATTATGGAACTTCCAGAAGTGAAAAATCTTTTTATCCAACCTATATCAAGTGATGCAGGTTTAACTCTTGGAGCAGTACTTGAGATGAGCCATAGAAAAGGTTTTGATGTGCATTATACTATGAAACACACGTATCTCGGTCCGTATTATGAAAATAGTTTTATTGAAAAATTGCTCGAAGAAAGAAAGATAGTTTTTTCAAAACTCACCAGTTTGAAACCAATTGCTAAAGCTTTAGCAGAAGGGAAATTTGTTGGTTGGTTCCAAGGAAGAATGGAAATGGGACCGAGAGCTCTTGGTAACAGAAGTATCCTTGCAGATCCACGACGAAAAGATATAGCAGATCGACTAAATGATTTTGTTAAGCATCGTGAGAAATGGAGACCCTTTGCTCCGAGTATTCTCGAAGAGTATGCAGATGAGTATCTGAAAAAATATAGCACAGCACCTTTTATGATCAAAACATTTGATGTAAATGAAAAACATCAGAAATTTATAGGAGGAGTGATTCATCCTGCTGATAAAACGACACGACCTCATGTAGTATGTAAAGATGTTAACCCAAGATTTTATGAACTTATCGAGGAGTACAGAAAGATAACAGGCATCCCTATGATCTTGAATACCAGTTTTAATGATCATGGCGAACCAATTGTTTGTTCTCCCCAAGATGCATTACATGTCTTTTATGGAACAGGTTTGGATATATTAGTTATGGAAGATTATGTCATCAAAAAATAAATCCTGCTCTTACAACAAATGAGGTGAAAATGTCTTGAAAAAGATGGAACAAATAAAAGTTGTCTTTCTAGGAACTTTGCCTCCAATTATTGGTCTAAGTCCATATTGTTTACATCTCTCGCTTGCCCTTTCGAAAAGAGTTGATTTGATATTTTTTAACTTTCATCGTTTTTCATGTGCATCCAGAAAATTCATGCGCTCTGCAGAGATAAATAGAGATTTATATATTAAACATATCAAAAGGCTGAATGTTAAAAACTGTATAGATTGGTATAACCCTATTTCAAGCATAAAAGTAGGATCACAATTGGAAGGAGATGTATTGCATGTTCAGTGGTGGCTCTCTTTGCTGATTGCTGTATATCTGCCCATAATACTATGTGCCAAGATTAAGAATATAAAGGTTGTAATGAGTATACACAATGTTTTACCTCACGAGAGGAGTAAAATTAATCTTTTTATTGATAAAATATTTAATAAAATTGTTTTCAGATTTGCAAATCATTTTATAGTTCACAACGAAAGAAACAAACAAAAGTTGATTGATGTCTATCGTATTGATGAAAATAAAATCTCTATAATCACACATGGTGCTTTTGACCTAGTAAAGAGTAACAATATCTCGCAGAAAGTTGCAAGGAAGCATCTTGGTCTTCCAGAGAAATCAAAAATATTGCTGTTTTTTGGTTATATTAGAAAATATAAGGGAGTAGATATTCTGATACAAGCTTTCTCGCATCTAAGAAAAGAGTTTGATGATGTTATTCTTCTCATCGTTGGTCAACCGATAGATGATGACTGGGGCAAATATGATGAATTGATTAGAAAGAATGGGCTTGAGAATGTTGTAATATTAGAACCTGGTTTTGTCCCTGAGGATGAAGTGAAATATTATTTTTCAGCTTCAGATGTTGTTGTTTTACCCTATAAATATCTTGACACTCACGGTGGAGTTGGTGCCCTTGCTCTCTCTTTTAATAAACCTCTAATCGTAACAGATGTAGGTGGGTTGCCAGAATATGTAAAAGATATGAGAGCAGTGGTCAAACCTAATGATGTCAACGAACTCTACAAAAAATTAAAGACTATCCTCGAGAACGAAATACTGCTAAGAAAGCTTGGAAAGGATTCAAAAAGACTTAGAAAGAAGCTATCATGGGACAATATCGCTGATAAAACAGTCAAAGTATATAAAAAAGTTCTAATGTAATTCTAGTTAAGTTCTAAATCTTTCAATAAGAAATTTCATAGTTGTTAATATCTCCTGAAAGAAATATTGATCGATTTTATCTAATGGAGAAGCGCCGAGATAGCAGGGGACTGTACATCCCTCACAAAAGTCATATCTACCAACCTGGCTGAATAATTTTTTCCAACTCTCGGAATGATAAAACGAATACAAATCTTTCTCAATTTTTACTTTTTTAATCACTTTATGAAAACATGGTACAAATACACGATTATCTGGGCTTATCGCAATAACACTTGTTCCCGATTTGCATCGCGGTTGCTGTATGTGATTTCCCCCATTCAAATAGTATTTCAGATCTGATAGATCTACTCTTACATATGGATGCCAAAAATACTTCTTTATCTCCTTTACATATTCATCTTGAAGTCTGTTATCTTTGAAGTATTGAAAAACTGGATGGATATATACGACTATTTTGTTACGCTTACAGAAGTCGACTATACTTGGTAGATTTTTAATAGTCTCATTGCTCACAGTGCATATCAAACATATTTTTTGTTCCAGACGTTTTGCAATTCCTATGCTTTCCATCAGTCTATCAAAATTATCAATGCCTCTGATTCTTTTGTATTCCTTAGGGTCCAGTGTGTCTAGAGAAAAACTGAGTTGACTGACTGAATCTTTTATTTCATGAGCAACATCTGGATATATTGATCCATTATTTGTAAGTTGAATGAAAAAGCCCAATTTTTTTGCATACTTTAATATCTCTGGTAAATCCTCATTCAACAAAGGCTCGCCACCAGTAAAATCAACAAATTTTACTCCTAGCCTTTTCAAATCAACAAGATTTTTCTTCACATCTTCAAAAGATGCATCTGGAATCTTAGTTAACGAAGGATTGCGCCAAATGTTACAATAAATACATCTTGAATTGCATCTATATGTAACCCAATAGTTACATGCAAACGGTTTTTTGTAGAACATGATAAGTTACAATATACCATTCTAATTATTTAATTTAACGATTATATACTCCGACACTGTCAACAATTTTTTCACCTCCAGAGGAGATTGTAGATTGCATACCAAGCTACAATCCGCTCTTTACAGATTGTAAAGGGTTTGGAATAATGGAAATTTTTTTCGAAGGAAGTTTCAGTTGTTCGATAACTATAATCAAAATGTTTATATATAAGTTTAAATATTATTTTAATAAAAGGTGATCTCTTGAAAAAGGGGTTAAAACTCACTATCTCGGTAATGGTTATAATTCTCCTTATACCAACTGCATCCCCAATCAATGAGAAAAGTGTACCTCTAATTGATGGGAGAGTTTCTGTAGAGCTTCTAAATACTACAAAGAACTTGGCAACAGAGGATTACCTTGGTAAGTATGGTATTGTTGGTATGGGATATACCAAGGATCCACCAAGGATTGTAATCATGGTAGAAAGCAAGAATAACTTGAGTGAAGTACCTAGGGAAATAAATGGAATAAAAACAAAGGTCGTAGTAACCGGGAACATATCTCCACTCATGAGTAGATTCGCGAAATGGCAAACTTTGGTAGGTGGAATATGTATCAGTCCAAAATGGGCATTCAATTGTGGAACTCTGGGCGTTGTCTGCCGCCGTAAAGGTGATCATGAAAACTATTACATACTTAGTTGTACCCATGTAATTGCTATGGATACGTTTGGCTTGCATCTATGGAGAGGATATCCCATAGTCCAACCTGCATTTCCATATGGTGGTTGGATACCCGGGAGTGTTGTTGGACACCTTTTTAAATTCATAAAAATAAAATTTGGACCATTTTCGAAAAATTATGCTGATGCTGCGATAGCAAAAATCACTGGACGAGAGAGCAAGCTCTATGAGATACTCAAATTAAATGATGAATCAACCTACAATGTTTCATTAAAACCCATAGATGTGCATGAAGGAGATCAAGTTAGGAAATCTGGAATATGGGGAGTGGGAGAAAGCACTGTAGCAATCGAAAGTGTAAACATAAAAGTTATATGCCCTCCTGGAAGAATCGCTCGTTTTTATGATGTAATAGCGGTAGATCCACCTTTTGGATCACCAGGAGATAGCGGCTCATTTGTGGACGCTCCAGATCGGTTTGGACGCAGTAAAGGCTTTGTTGGACTGTTATTTGCTGGCGGCTCTGATTATGTTTTTGTGTGTAAAGCAAAATACATCGTAGACAAGCTCGGTCTCGATACTGGCAATTCTAATAATTCTAATTCTAGAAATAATGATAGAGGTTACAACGATGATCAAGATTTGCAGGTGGATATATTACCTATACAGCCAGAACACAAACACCCTCTACAATTGCACATATTGGTAACGCCACTCAACGAAGGACCTGGAGAGCCAGTAACCATTACCGTGAGTGCAGAAGGTGGTAGTGGAAGCTATTACTTCACCATCGATTTCGGTGATGGTAACTCAGAGACCGTTGGCCCATGCAATAGTTACACAACAACTCATATCTATGAAGAGGGGATATACTATCCATCGGTAACGGTAAAGGATAGCGAAGATCCGAATATCACAGATTTTGCATCATCAAGGGCGGTTCATATATCTGAGTTAAAGATATGGAAATTCACATCCTCTAGAACCGATATAGAACCCGGTGAAACGGTATGGTTTACTGTCACAGTTAAGGGAGATAATGGGGTCGCGATCATCTCGATAGACTTCGAGGGAGATGGAATATATGACAAAACAGTAGGTCCAACATCTGGTTATACATGGAGCCATGTCTATGATCAAGAGGGAGTATACTTACCTAAAGTAAAGATCGTCGATGACAATCAAGCTGAAGATGTAAAGGTTAGTTCCTTAGAAGTGGTGAACGGTCAGCATCGCTCGATAGTGATAAACTGTCAAAGTGCATCCAGCGATGCTTCATCTTCTCAGGGGGATGAAGGGAGTAGTTCGACATAAACCGCAGCATCGATCTTGATATAATGTTGGAACGCTAACAGTTTACCCGATTTAAACAGATCGTATCACCGCTCTATCACATTTTTCTCTCTAAACTTTTTTCTGATGTTTGTACTCTGATCTTGATTTCTGTAGAGCTGTCTATGCCGGAGTCTTTTATCTATAAGAATCAAAGATTTGTTTTCACATCTCTCTAACATCTTTCTAAGAAAGTATTTGCATCGAAAGAGGTTCTACTGGAGGATAAACCAGCTTGATAGATGAGTATAGCTAAAGCTTTTGTATCCATAGATCTTCTGTTCCATAGAAAAATTCTTTTCTCTTTTAGCAATTCTACAAATTGTTTTACCATTTTATCCCCCCAGGATTCCTAGGAAGGGGGATAGTTTTTCAATTCAAAAAAGTTGACAGTGTTGTTGTCTCTACAATTGCTATTATATCTCTATAGACATAAAGTACCATGATAACAATAAACATTATATATCAATAACGCATTACATTTGTTAACAATGACCAAAGGAGGTGATGTATTGGAAGATAGGAAAAGGTCTGCTCTTCTTGATACTACTGTTGATGAAATAAATATTTTGAGTAGACACCTTGATGTTCTTAAGACAGTTAAGGAAAACGAGCCCATCGGTATAATCAAACTTTCTCAAAAAACTGGGCTTCCACAACATGCTGTTAGGTATTCCCTCAGAATACTTGAGCAGGATGGTCTAATAGAGCCTTCAAGAAGTGGAGCTGTAACAACAGACAGAGTTCACGAGGTTTTAGGCACCATTGAATCAACTATTGATGATCTATCTACAACACTAAAGAATCTCAAAAGCAAGATTAAATAATTCATGCAATATATTCGGACTCCAGCGTATCCGGCACATCCCATTCATCTACATTATCGTTTTCCTGATTTTCCATCGCATTGCTCTTCGGGGCATTTTTCTTCATTTTTCTTTGTCCCCTAAAGGTCACACTATAAATCAAAATAAGACCAATGAGGGATAAAATAATTCCTGTATAGCCTAAAACTGGTAGAAATATAAAGAGATATGAGGGTAAATATAGAAACGAAAATAGCGAAGCTAATCCTAAAGCAAATATAATCAAACCGCCAGCAACTAAATAGCCGTCTTTCAATTTAACCCAAAAATTATAATATAATCAATTTTATATAATTTTCTATAGAATCAATTATCTTTTGCTATATAATCAGAGATATTTTCTCTGGCTGATTCTCTCTTTTTCTTTAGCTCTGCAAGCATTTCTGTTATAAGCTCGGTAGCTTTCTTTTTGCACTCTCCGCACATGAGTTCGCCGTCTTTGCATCTGTTGTATATCTCCTCAAGCTCTTTATCATCTTCAATAAGATGGTAAAGAAACAGTTCATATACCATACAATGTAAAGGGTCTCCACCATATTTTTTTTGCTCTTCTAATGTAACCCTCCCTCCTGTCTTTGCATTCATTATTTTCTTTTTTGCTTCTTTAGGTGAATCTGATAAAAATATTGCACTTTCGGGAACAGAGGATGACATCTTCTCCCCTGTTAATCCTGTCATAAATCTATGATAGGTAGAGGATGGAGTTATGAATCCGTAGCCGCCCAGCTTAACCTCCTCAGTAGAGAGAGCGTCTTCTATCATATCAATATCATTAGCACTTGCATCATTTAGATATAGAGCTTTGTATCTCGAGATTCTCTCGACATTATGAAAACCTCTTTCCTTTACATTTTTTTCTGCAATATTCAGCAATTTGTTTACATTTTCATTAATCTTCACGAATATTCCTATTCTTCCGTCCTTAGTCAATGTGACATTAAAAAACCTATGCGCTCTGGCTATGTCTCTGCATAGTCTAAGATGTGGATCTTGATCAACCCCAACTGGAACCAACGTTGGTTTAACACCCCCATATTTCTCAAGTTGAACATGTAAAATATCACCTGTTTGAACCAATGGAGAAAAGATATGCGTCATATTTGTTGAACCTGAAAAACCATAGGTTGCAACCATCTGGGACCAATTTATTTTTTTTCCGAGAGAATAAGCAAGGTCCTTTACCTCTTCCCTTTTTGATTGAAAGTATATTTGGCATTTATCTGGTTTTAATCCAAGTGCTATATAGTTCGGTATGTACTCCTTTAATGCAACTTCTTCAGCCTCCTTTAAAGTATATCCGCGGGTGGCAAAAGCTTCTATATCAGCAACCGCAATGAATATCTCTGCACCTATGCTCTGGTAGTAGATTACCTCATCGATGACCATCTTATGCCCAAGATGCATCCTTCCAGAGGGCATCAAGCCAGTAAGAATTGCCCAAGATTGTTTTTTGTCTATTGCTCTTTTTATTCTCTCAAAGTCTCTATGGCCAAAAACTATGCCTCTCCTAAGCAACCTGTGAGGATGAGGTAAATCTTTCCATAGCTCCTCTGTGAATTCTTGGATGCCAAACTCATCCCTCAATCGTGCATAATCTTTGTAGGTTGTTGAACTCCATGGATCTATTGATATCATATTAGGAAAAAACGCTCTTGCTTTCAAAAATCTACCGATTATACGCCGAGGGGGAGATTTGAACTCCCGCTCCCCTGAAGGGGAACCGGCTCTCAAGGCCGGCGCAGTGGGCCGGACTTTGCTACCTCGGCTTGATCAAACAAGAATGGAAATATAAAAACAAAATAAAAAGAATTTTCTTAAGACTTCAAAACAATCTCTATATGCACACCATCTGGAACTTGTATACGCATAAGCTGTCTTAAAGCTCTATCACTTGCATCTAGATCAATAAGTCTTTTGTGTATCCTCATCTCCCAGCGGTCCCAGGTTTCTGAACCTTCGCCATCAGGACTTTTTCTACATGGAACTCTAAGACGTTTTGTCGGAAGAGGGACTGGTCCCTTTAATGCTACCCCTGTTCTTTCTGCAAGTGTCTTTATCTGTGTGCAAACTTCATCCAGTTTCTTTGGATCAGTTCCTGTCAACGATATCCTTGCCTTCTGTGTCATTACCCTAATTCCCCTAAAAGAAAGAATAGAAAAGGGAGTTTATGCTTTCTCCACCTCTACACAGACCCCAGCAGCCACGGTTTGACCCATATCTCTTACTGCAAATCTACCGAGCTGCGGGAAATCCTTTGCAGTCTCAATGACCATGGGTCTGGTTGGAACTATCTTTACAAGAGCTGCATCTCCGGTCTTCAAAAACTCTGGATTCTCTTCCTTGACCTCTCCAGTTCTCGGATCGAATTTCTTTAATAATTCCTCAAATCTGCAGGCTACTTGGGCAGTGTGACAGTGAAATACTGGCGTATATCCCTTTGTTATAACAGACGGGTGGTTCAGAACCATTATTCTGGCAATGAAGGATTTTGCCACTGTTGGCGGATTATCTGCAGGACCTGCAACATCTCCTCTTCTGATATCGTTTTTACCAACTCCTCTTACGTTTACTCCAATATTGTCCCCAGGTAAAGCCTGCTGTATCTGCTCGTGATGCATCTCTATAGTTTTAACCTCTCCAGTTACTCCTCCAGGTTTTGTACTGGGCTTAAATACCAATGTCATGCCTGGCTTCATTACACCTGTCTCTACCTTACCAACTGGAACGGTACCAACACCAGTAATGGAATATACGTCCTGTATAGGCCATCTTAGAGGTTTATTCACGGGTTTTTCTGGCACCTTAAAGTTGTTTACTGCCTCAAGTATTGTTGGTCCATCCCACCAGGATAGTTTTCCCTTGTCCTTGCTTGCATTGTCTCCATGGAATGCAGATACCGGAACGTATTGGATTTGTTCATCCTTGTAACCTATACTCTTCAGCAGTTTGTCAACCTCGTTTTTAACCTCCTCGAACTTTGCCTTATCATAGTTAACCTCGTCCATCTTATTTATTGCTACAACGAGTTGATCTACTCCCAGTGTTCTGGCAAGGAATGCGTGCTCTTTGGTCTGAGCCATTACACCCTCAGGAGCAGCAACTACCAATATTGCTGCATCTGCCTGGCTTGTACCTGTGATCATGTTCTTTACAAAGTCTCTATGCCCCGGTGCATCAATGATTGTGAAGTAGTATTTTTCTGTATCAAAACGCTTATGCGCAACATCTATGGTAAGTCCTCGCTCTCTCTCCTCCTTCAGTTGGTCAAAGATCCATGCCAGTGCAAAGCTCTCTTTACCTTTTGCCTTTGCCTCTTCCTTGAATTTCTCGACCATGTGTGCCGGAAATTGACCGGTATCCAGTAATATTCTTCCTACTAGTGTGGATTTACCATGGTCGACGTGTCCTATCACTACTAGATTCAGATGTGGTTTTTCAGCCATAATTTTTACCTCCTTTTCAGACAAATTCTCTATCGCTATTTAGAGTTTTCCATTTCGATAGCGTATTCCATTCTCCTTTAAAAGGTTTGCTATGAAATCAACCCATATCACTCATCTATACATGGAGATGGTATTTCACAGAGTTAAAGTTTTTCTTAAAATTTTGCCAGTAAATGTTTTTGAAAAAATGACAGATGTTAACCTTTCTCTGCACTAATAAGATGTTGCCCAACTTTCTTTGTCTCTGTAGACCTTCTCATCTATGACCATCTCGCCTTCAATTAAAGGCTTTGGTTCTTTTATCGCCTCTATTCTCACTAAAGAAGAATTATACCAATTGTAGTTTATCTCAAAACCAAGTTTTTTGACTATTAACAATCTGCTCTGATATCTAAAAAAGTTCTTTTCTTCATTCGGATAAACATTAAAATGTCTTTTGATATCCGTTATAACAAAACCCATTTTGAGTATTATCTTTTCTATTTTATACCATTTCTTCATAGAAGCTTCGAGTGTAGTCAATCCAAAATATCCAGAGCAACCTATTCCCTTCAAAGTAGATACACCTCTTGACAGGAAAAGATTGATTCCTGGTAGCGTCTCAACAGGATCTGTAATGAAAATGTCAAAATTTTTTTTCAATGAATCTGGAAATTCCTGTTGAACATCATATACGAAAGCTTCAATATCAAGGTTTTTTTCTTTTGCAACTCTACTTATAAAATCTACAATTCTCTTATCTATATCTACAACCACAATTCTTCTAGGTAATCCTGTCAACCCGGCGAATATACTTAACAGATCATCATCTCCAACAATAAATATTTGTGTATTTGTCAGCTCTCCTCTCTCGTAAATAAACTCTGCTCTCCTTGCCACTCCCTCTTCACTCATAAATCCCTGATCGAAATTCCATATGGCGTTGGGTCTGTCTTTACAAATTCTTTTATACTCCATCAAAACGTTGGAGAACTCACTGCTGAAATCAATACCTGTTCCTTTACAATTTGAGCAATATATGTCTCCAAAATTTTCTATTCCGAGTTCATCTACTTCACTCTTTCCTTTATTAGTTAATTCGACTATACCCCCCTCTATCTTAATTATATGATCCTTTTTCATCTCCTGGAGTATTTCAAATACCTCTGGTAGACTAGAATCCTGATAGTATATAAGCTCATAGACTCTTGTTTTCCCTCCTGATAACCTCTGCAGTATCTGTCTCTTGATTCTATTACTTTTCCTCATCTGATCAACAGCTTAGCCCCTATCAAAAACATACTGTCTATAGTTTTCTGGTCTAAAACTCTTTATAAGTAGGTCAAAGACCTCGCCAGCCTTTGATGTATCTCCACAGGTAAAGATATCGAGGTTTATTAATCCATACTCTGGCCAAGTATGCACTGAAACATGTGATTCTGCAATCAAAACAATGCCTGTTACACCATGTGGTTTAAACTGATTATAAACAGAACCTACTCTTGTAAGTCCAGCTTGATCTACAGCCTCTTCGATAATCTTTTTGACGGTTTTCTCGCGGGAAATCAACTCCGGAGGCACTCCATAAAGTTCGGCGATTATGTGCCTCCCTACTATCATCGCTATCACCTGCCATTTTTTTCACCTTCATGTGATCTTATCTGTCGCACGAATTTAACTTGCTAATTTAAATTTTTCGCTGTTTTTAGATGCGATTCATATGATACTTCATGTCGTTGGTTTAAATGGTTTTGAAGATTATTAAGATATAGTCAAATGAGATGTTCTGCAAATAGTATTAAATGAGAGATGCTATTGGATTTAGTATGCAATTCTTCCAATTATCCAAAGAAAGGGTAAGATGTCCATTGATTCCAGAAGTAAATAGACTTGGTAAAAAATTAAAGGGAAAAATAGGAATTATATCAGTGAGATATGGAAAACGCATGCTTTCTATTTTATCGCCAACATTGTTAGATAAAATTACTGAAGATGAATTTGTTGAGGTTATAGACTATGATCCTGTAAAAAATAGCTTGATGTTTATTGGAGAACAGCAACCAAATATACTACTTGCTGTTCATTGGATAGTCCTTAGAGCAAGAGAGGACTTAAACATAATTGTTCATCTCTACAATGGTAAAGATATTTTAAACCCGTTGGAAAAGGCAAAGAAAATCCTTAGCTCAGTAAAAGGAGATAGCTACATATTTAATGATAAAAACGAGGTTTTATTTCTTGGGAAAAGTTTTGTAGAGATTATTGAGAGAATAGGGAGGAATTGAGATGTTAATCGACGGTAGGGAGTATAGATCTGTATGGTTTGAAGATGGAAAGCTATACCTTATTGATCAGCGAAAGCTGCCTTTTTCATTTGAAATCTTTATTGCAAAAAACGTTGAAGAGGTGGCCTTTGCGATTAGAGAAATGGTGGTAAGAGGAGCCCCAGCTATTGGTGCGACAGCAGCATATGGAGTAGTGCTTGCCAAAGAGGGAAAGATAGATGAAGCAATAGATAAACTCAAAAACACTCGACCAACAGCTCACGATCTGTTCTATGCTTTGGATTACATGAAGAAGGAGATTGATAATGGCAAAGATGCATTAAATGCAGCCAATAGGTATGCTAAAGACATTATAGAAAGATGCAGGAAGATAGGTGAGCATGGTAAAAGTTTAATTAAAGAGGGTACCAAAATTCTAACACACTGTAACGCTGGAGCACTGGCAACGATAGATTATGGAACTGCACTTGCCCCTATCAGATTAGCGCATGCTGAGGGAAAGGATATTTTTGTGTATGTAGACGAAACCAGGCCCAGGTTGCAGGGAAGATTGACAGCATGGGAACTTGAACAAGAAGGTATTTCTTATGTACTAATTGCAGATAATGCTGCGGGCTATTTTATGAAAAAGGGAAATGTGGATATGGTAATTGTTGGAGCAGACAGGATAGCTAGAAATGGAGATGTTGCAAATAAGATAGGAACCTACGAAAAGGCAGTTGTAGCAAAGGAGAATAATATACCGTTTTATGTTGCTGCACCAGTTAGTACTTTTGATTCATCTATTGAAACTGGCGAGGACATTGTCATAGAAGAGAGGAATGAAAGAGAGGTAAAGGAGAAGAATAACTGCAGACTTATACCTGAGTGGGTAAAGGTAAAAAATCCTGCCTTTGATGTAACTCCCAGAGCCTATATAACCGGTTACATTACTGAAGATGGAATAAAAAAACTATGAAAATAAGGATTCTATAGAAGTTATGTTGTTTTCGTCACTATTTTCAAGAAACATCATAATTGCCTGTTTGACAAAGGAGTTATCATATCCTTTCTCCTCTACAAGATTTATTATCCTTCCCTCAAATTTTGAAAATCTTGGAAAAATATCTCCATAGGAGACATACTCGTATACAATATTATTCTCTTCATTGCTCTCCTCTATTTTATTATAGGGATCTGCTTTAACAATGATCTGCTCTATCCCAGCAAACTTCAGCAAGGCAACTGCAGCATCTTTTAGCTTTGGTGAGAAGAGAGTTATCTCCACCCTTTTCTCCTCTCCTCTGCCCAAATATGCAATCACCTCATTGGAGATGTATACGAGATTATCACCCTCTCTGTACTTGATGTATAGTGCCACTTTTACATTCCTTGCACAGGTGTTTCCATCGTTTGAAACGGTCACAGAAACTTTGTTATTCATGTTTTTGATAATCCTCCCCTTCTCACGGCATATCTGAATATCATATACTGTCAAGTCTGGTAGATTGTTTACTTCTGCATTTTCATTACCTGTGGATACTATGGAGTCATCTGGTGTGTTTTCACCACTAGATATCTCTCTTTTATCTGGACCAAGAAAAGGCAGATACTTGGAAGGTAGCAATAGTGCAATAGCTAACGTCAAAGTGCAGACAAGAACGAATAGAGAAGTTTTGGAAATCCTCATCAATATTTATCTCTATGTATAGTATATAAGTAGTTTGTTGGATAAGTATTACCTCTTTTTACTCGGACAATCTGGATTAATACACATCTCCTTTTTATTGATCTTTATTATAGGAGCACCGCACACTGGACATTTTTTGTCCGTAGGTATGATTCTTCCTTTCTGTGGAAGTGGATAGGTTACCTTGCAGTTTGGATATCCTGTACAGCCAACAAATCTCTTTTTACTCTTACTTGCTGTTCTTATAACCAGAGGTTTACCACAAGATGGACATGTGCCTACGGTATTCTGTAATGTTAATGCCTTTCTTAAAGAACTTCTTATTGCGTGTTTGTTATTCTCGAGGGAAGTCAATACTCTGTGTAACATTTCCCTAGATTTCTTTATGACTTTACTTTCATCTTCTTTTCCTTCAGCGATATTGTCCATGTCCTTCTCTAACTGTGCGGTCATGTCTGGTTTTGAGATGTCGTACGGTCTTATGGTATCAACAACTGCAAAGGCTGTCGCTGTTGGTATTGGAGTAGAGCCAATAATGTACTTTCTACTGTACAATTTCTTTATAATCTCATGCCTTGTTGACTTTGTTCCCAAACCAAGCTTTTCCATCTCTGAGATCAATGCACCTTGGGTAAAGCGTCTCGGTGGTTTAGTTTCTTTTCTAAGTAGCTTGACGGATTTTACATCTATCTCTTCATTCTCCCGCAGTTCAGGTATTTCTTTTTCTCCTGTCTTGGTAGGATATATAAGTTTCCATGTTGGTTCTATGAGTCTGTATCCATTTGCGACAAAAACTTCTCCTTTTATTTCAATCTCTGCATTTGTAATCTCTGCAGTCGTATCCTTTGTAAGAGTTGCAAGAAATCTCTTGACTATTAAGGCATATACTTCCTTCTGCTCAGGTGTTAGTTTCTCGAGCGGAGGTATATCGACAGGATGGATTGGAGGATGATCCGTTGTTTCCTTTTTTCCTCTTGTTGGCATTTTTCTGCGATTTTTGATGGTTATCTCTGCAAAATCTGAGAATGCCGAATCCTTAAGCAAATGTAGTATATCATCGATCCTCAAACTTTTTGGATAGACTGTATTATCTGTTCTTGGATAGGAGATCCAACCTTGCATGTACAGCTCTTCTGCTATTTCCATTGCACGAGATGCAGACAATTTTAGTATAGATGATGCAGCATTTAGAAAAGAAGTGGTATCAAAGGGTGTAGGAGGTATCTCTTTCTTGATGCTTCTATTTACAGAGCTTACAGATGCCTTTTCTACATCTTTTATCTTATCATAGATTTTCTTTGCCTCTTCCTCATTCTTTATTTTATCCTTTTTATGAAGTGCAGAAAACGTTGTTTTATCCTTTTCTAAGTTTGCAGCAATCTGCCAGTATGGTTCAGGCACAAATTCTTTGATTTGTTTTTCACGGTCTACGATCATAGCTAGGGTAGGTGATTGCACCCTTCCTATGGAAAGAAAATCTTTTCCGTACTGCTTAGCCGCCATAGAAACAAATCTCGTTAATGTTGCACCCCACACGAGATCGATGATCTGTCTAGTTTCTGCTGCTTTAGCTAGGTTGTAGTCTATATCAACAAGGTTAGAAAAGGCTGAAATGATCTCAGATCTTGTTAAGGCACTAAATCTTGCACGTTTTATGTTTTTAAGATTTTTGTTGTACTTTCTAAGAATTTCAATTGCTTCTACCCCTATAAGCTCTCCTTCTCTATCAAAGTCTGTCGCTATAATAACCTCAGAGGCTTTATCAGCAAACATCTTAAGAATATCTGCAATTGCTTTGTTTGTTATTCTTTTGTAAGGCTCTATCCAGATTAGATCTAATGGTGAGATACCTTTCCATCTGTTGAATTCTGGAGGATAGTCAAGATTAACAATGTGTCCCTTTAATCCGAGAACAATCCACTCTTCACCATCTTTGGTGAAGGTATAGTATGGCATCTTTCCAGCTTTCTTGAGTATAGCCTTACCATTGGAAAGAATACCTGCTATTCTCCCTGCTGCAATCTGTTTTTCACATATAACAAGCTTCATTTCACCATCAAACCTGTTAAGGGAAATAACATCAGGATTCCATATAATTATTTTACGCAGAACAGTTAATTAGGCACTTTGTATTTTCAGGATTGTGATGAATACGAAAATTCATATACTACTCGGATCTAAGTCAGACAGTCCAATAGGGGATAAAATAATCGATACACTCAAACAGTTTGATGTAGAATACAGACTAGACATTGCCTCTGCCCACAGAACCCCAGAAAGAGTGAAGATGCTAGTAGAGGAGAGTGATGCAGATGTATTTATAGGAGTTGCTGGTTTGGCTGCAGCTCTTCCAGGAAGCATAGCAGCACATACCACAAAACCTGTTATAGGTGTTCCTGTATCCGGAAAAGTAAATCTTGATGCTATTCTTTCTATTGTTCAAATGCCTCCAGGTATCCCAGTTGCTGCTGTAGGTTTAGATCGTGGAGAAAACGCTGCACTTCTTGCACTAGAGATTTGTGCATTAAAGGATCAAAAACTTGCCAAGCAGCTTGAGGAATACAGAGAAAAGATGAAGAAAAAAGTAATCGGAGAATAGGAGATGTTCGATGCTAAGCAGTTTATAAATGAGAGCATTCAACTTATTAGAGAAAAAATAAAAGGAAAGGCTTTGATTGCCTGTTCTGGTGGAGTAGATAGTACAGTTGCTGCCGTACTTGTAGATAAAGCCATAGGTAAAAACCTAGTCGCTCTCCATGTAGATACCGGACTTATGAGGAAAAATGAGTCGCAACAGGTAAAAAAACTTCTTGAGGATTTGGGTTTAAACAATAGGTTTGTTGATGCAAGTGAGAGATTTTTCAATGCTTTAAAGGGCATAATTGATCCAGAGAAAAAACGCAAGATTATTGGTGAACTTTTCATAAGAATATTTGAGGAAGTTGCAGAGGAAGAAGAAGTTGAGCATCTTGTGCAAGGCACGATAGCACCTGATTGGATTGAGTCTGGAGACCAACTAAGAGATACCATAAAATCCCATCATAACGTGGGAGGGCTCCCAAAAGATATCAAAGTCAAAATAGTGGAGCCACTACGTGATCTCTACAAGGATGAGGTTCGAGCTGTTGCCAGAGAGCTTAAGATTCCAATAGCGGAGCGACAACCCTTCCCTGGTCCTGGTCTTGCAGTTAGGATTATTGGAGAGGTCACAAGAGAAAAAGCAGAGATTGCAAGGGAGGCTTGCTACATTGTTGAGAATGAGATAGAAAAAGCAGCTAGGTCAGGACTAATGGAACTTCCATGGCAATATTTCGCTGTTCTTTTACCATTAAAAACAGTAGGTGTCCATGGTGACCAACGTGCCTATGGTTATACGATAGCTGTCAGGGCAATTCAAAGTATAGATGGAATGAGTGGTGCCTATAGCAAAATACCTCATGAGGTGCTCGATAGAATTGCAACCAGAATAACCAACACCCTTGGAGATAAAGTAACAAGAGTTGTTTATGATATAACTAATAAACCCCCAGCTACCATAGAGTGGGAATAGTATGGTAAAGATATATGTTATAGATAATGGGGGGCAATGGACTCATAGAGAATGGAGGGTACTAAAGTATTTGGGGGTAGAAACTCGCATATTGCCAAATACAACACCCTACGATGATTTAGTTAAAAATGATATAGATGGCATAGTACTGTCTGGTGGTGCACCACGCATAGGTTTGAAGGATAACCTTGGCAGATGTGGCGAATATCTTGAAAATGCTGATTTTCCTATCCTAGGAATATGTGCAGGTCATCAGTTTATAGCTAGATTTTTTGGAGGCAAAGTAGAGCCTGCAGAAATTCCTGAATTTGGAAAGGTTGGTCTTATTATAGACAAAGAACACGAACTCTTCCATGGCATTCCAAAGAAGAGTGTTGCCTGGGTATCTCATAATGATGAGGTAACTATTGTTCCAGAATCTTTTGATGTCCTTGCTCATTCAGATGCCTGTAAAGTACAAGCAATGGCACATGAGAAAAACCCCATCTTTGGATTACAGTTTCATCCAGAAGTTGAGCATACAGAATATGGTATGCAGGTTTTCAAGAATTTTGTAGATATATGTAAAAAATAGCTCATCTCCATCTTTTAAAGAGATTATGCTCTATCCCAAGCTGGTCCAATATCTTCCCAACAACAAAATATACTATATCCTCTATACTACTTGGTTTATGATAGAATGCAGGCATAGCTGGCAATATAATTGCACCCGACTCCTTTGCTTTAACCATGTTTTTAAGAGTAGAGATATCAAGAGGTGTTTCTCGAGGCACAAGAATCAGAGGTTTACTCTCTTTGAGACAGCAGATTGCAGCTCTTGAAATTAGAGTATCAGTATAGCCATTTGCTATTGCAGATAGAGTCTTTAAACTACATGGAATAACAACCATTGCATCTACCTGAAATGATCCACTTGCTGGAGCAGAGAAAAAATCGTCATTCTCATAGGTTTTTGTGGCAAGATTTTTTAGCGTATCTAGATCAATATCAGTTTCATGTTCCATGATTTTCTTCGCAGCATCTGAGATAATCAAATGCACCTCTTTATTTAACTGGTGGAGAATTTTAACGAGCTTAATACCGTATATGACTCCAGAGGCCCCACATATACCTACTACAATCTTCATACTCTTCCACAGCTCTTTATTGTCTTTACAATCTCTGAAAGATTTTTTTCAATATCTTTATCCTCTTCAAGTGCAGTTCCAGTAACCACTATATCTGCACCTGCTGATACCTTCTCTTTAGCTACAGTAGCATTTTTTATTCCACCACCCACAACCACAGGTATATCTACCTCTTCCTTTACCTTTCTGATCATCTCATTTGGAACACTTTCAGGTGCACCAGAACCAGCTTCGAGATAGATAAGGGACATTCCAAGGTACTGGGCTGCAAGTGCATAGCCTATTGCGGTGGCGTAGTCACGCCTTTTTACTAGCTCCGCATCTCCAACATTTCCAACGGTCATGCCAGGTTCAATGATTAGATAGCCCATAGATATGGGTTCTATGCCGAATTTTTTTATTATGAAGGCACCTCTCATTTGCTCTCTTATAACATAATCAAGGTTCTTTGAGTTAAGAAGACTCATAAAGAATATTGCATCTGCATATTTACTTAGAAATCTGGCACCAGATGGAAATAGTATCACAGGGAGAGAGGTTTTTTCTTTTATTGCCTTGACAGTATCATCCACCTGTTTTTGCGATGTTATGGTAGAGCCTCCAACCATTATGGCGCTACTTCCAGCCTTTTCAGCACATGAAGCAAGATAGCTAGCTTTTTCTGCATCCTGCTTGTCTGGATCTATGAGTGCAAAATGGAGGGGATATTTGGATAATTCTTCAATAATGTAGGCAGCTACCTTCATTGGATAGCAAATAAAATTGTGATATTAATACTTGACTAATCAATAGTTGTTAAAAGCCTTGAAAGAATCTCTTTATTTACTGAGGCTATAACACTGACACGTTCAAGTACATCACTGGGCATATTAAGTTCTCTACCTTTTCTATCACAGACGACACCATGGGCTTCTCTTACTATAAGGGTTGCTGCTGCAATATCTGTTATCCTTAGATGTTTTTTCAAACATAAAAAACAATCTATAGCACCATGAGCAACCAGACACATCTCGAGTGAGGCTGCACCAAGAGACCTGACATTATCAAAGTATGGTAGCCTTTTTGCACGGCTATCCCCACTCTCTCCTAGAACCAGTGACGAGAGAATCTTTCCTGATACGTGCTGTGGTGCAGATATGCGACGGTTGTTGAGATAGACTCCCTCACCTTTTTCGGCTATGTATGTATCGCCAGTTGGGATATTCATGACTATACCATACTCAACACTATTCAATGTGTCTTTTCCTACTGCTATAGAGGTGGCGTAGAAAGGTATTCCTCTGACTGCATTTCTTGTACCATCGATTGGATCAATGATAAGTGTATATTCCCCTCCAAAATCAAGAAACCCTGCTTCTTCACTTAGTATATTCACAGCAAGATTTGATTTTTTAACATATTTTATGGCAATATCCTCTGTAATCTTGTCTATGTATTCGGTTGGTGTACCGTCTGCTCCTATACCTATTTTCCTACCCAAGTTTATATTCTCAAACTGTAGCTTTTTTACAGTCCTTGCTATCTCTCTTGCAATTTTCATTGAGAGTTGCTTGATCTCCCTCTCCATTTTCCCTCCCTCTTTTTGTATAGATATTCAACTCCGATTACCATAAACATCCCGATAGATATAGATAGTATAGTAGATACTGAAAAAAGGTTTGAGCAAATCAATAATCTATCCAAGGGTCTCTTTAAACCACCTATCATAATACCTATGAGAAATGACAAGGTAACAAACCTGTATCTCTTTATAAGGAATGAAAGAACATGCGAGAAGGAAATTATGCCCATGACTGCACCCGCTAGATATACGGTAATAGGAATCACTGAAAAACTCTTCAGAGCATTGATCATATAATTATACTGTCCAAGAAGTAACATTATAAAAGCTCCTGAAATTCCGGGGAGAATCATGGCACATATGGATACAATGCCCGATACAAAGATTACAGGTAGAGAATGATTTAGCTGAATCTCTGATAGGCTTAGAAACACATACGCCAAGATAATGCCAAGAGTTAAAGGTATTAGATAAAGCAGATTCCTCTTTTCCATTCTAATATAGAGGATGGTAGCAGAGGCAATTATCAACCCAAGGAAAAAAGAATATACGTAGATATCATAGTTAGCCAGCATAAAATGTATAATTTGAGCAAGTATGAGAAAGGCAGTTGCTATGCCAGAGACAAGCGGCAAAAGAAATTTAAAATCTATGGAAAAAAAAGTTTTTTTTGCTTTCTTTAAATAATCTCTGTTATATAACGCTAAAAATGGATAAACCAAGAAGCGAGGATCGATTGATTTGATGGTAAAGACAAGGTCATCATATATCCCTGTAATAAGAGCGATTGTTCCACCAGATATGCCAGGTATTATGTCTGCACTTCCCATCAATAATCCTTTCAAAAATAGGATTAGTGGCTTATTCTTTCCCGTCGATTCTTTCATTTCCTCCCCACTATGGACTCTCCTTACTTAAACCTTAAGATTCCACAAATCTTCCAAATCCTCTCTCCCCAACAAGTTCTCTACTCTCTATAATCCCTTCTCCCCTCACAAATAGATCAGTTGGAAATATTGCAGAAAAACCCTCAAAAGGTGTCCATCCACACCTTGAATGTAGATTTTCTCCTTTTATTTTGTCTACATTTTTCGGTTCTATGACCATTAGATCCGCATCTCTCCCTATTTCTATTTTTCCCTTTGGTATGCCAAATATCTTGGCAGGTTTTTCGCAAACCATGGTTATAAGTTTATCTAGAGGAATATTACGACGGATAAACTGATACAGCATAAGAGGAAACAGAGTTTCTGTTCCCGGTACGCCACTTGGAGCCTCTTCAAAATCCCCCTCTTTTTCTTCTAGTGTATGAGGTGCATGATCAGACTCTATTACGTCTATCTCTCCTGATGCGACTCCTTCCCAAAGCGCTTCTTGATCAATGATTCCTCTAATGGGTGGATTCACTTTGTAGTAGGTTTGAGGTTTAAGATCTTTTGATGCTTTAAATAATAGATGATGAGGTGTCACTCCTATAGTGATATTCTTCTGTTTGGAAGATGATAAGGAGTACAGAGCTGCACTGGAGGAGATGTGACAAATGTGCATATTGAGATCGGAGGTAGAGCGTTTTAATATTTCATCTATAGCTTTTTTTTCACAGGAACTCGGACGGGTTTTAGCATGCTCTAGTAAATTAGCCACCTTGCCTTTATGTCTGTCCAAGCATCTTTTATCCTCTGCATGGAATGCTATAGGTTTCTTTATGTCCTGGAGGAAAAGTTTATCAAGTGTTTCTATGTCTACTGCGCCTACATTGGTGGTTTCCCCCAAATATACTTTATAGCCTGTACAAAACTGAGAAAGATCATTCAAATAATCTATGTTTTCCTCGTTTATACCAGCATAAATTCCAAAATCAATGAATGCCTTTTTTTCTCCAATGTTTATTTTATCTTTACACAAATTTGGTGTTGTAGTTGCTGGTGATGTATTTGGCATATCCAATACACAGGAGACTCCCCCAAACGCGGCAGAGATAGTACCGCTCGAAAAATCTTCTTTCTCCGGAAATCCTGGATCTCTAAAATGTACGTGTATATCAATGGCAGCGGGAAGTATCAATCCCTTTAGCCTTATATGTTCTTCTCCTTTCAATAGTTTGGCAATTTTTACTATTTTTCCATGTTCTATACCTATACAACACTCCGAAAATGCTCCCTCTACGTATGCCTTTCCTTCAATTACCTTCTCTATCAATTCTCCTCTCCTCTATTTCTCCATGCGGCTCTTTCTCTGCAAATATTTGTCCGCTGAACCTGTAAATCTTTGTATTCTTTTCAAACCAAGCATCTGGTGGCAGACCTGCCTTCATGCACGTTTGGGATAAAAACTCTTCAACATCCCAGTTCCACTCAACAGGAACCTGAGGAAGCAATAAACCTCTGTAGAAACCTCTTTCGGCAATCAATCCATCTCTACCAATCTTTATCTCTGATAGATATTCTTTTGGATTATCAACCTTTATAATCTTGGGTGGGGTAAGTATTGTAACCTCTACAATCACCCTTCCCAACTCATCCTTTGACAGCGGTGGAAATCTCGGATCTCTAGTTGCAGACCTAGCAGCTTCTTCTATTGCTTGCTTTAATTCATAGATTGGCTCAGGTATACCTATACATCCCCTTAAATCATGATCGGGATAGGTCAAAATAGTTACAAATGCGCCAGATTTTTCATCGAATTTCTTGTTAAAATCTATCTTTTTTAACTCTTTATTACTCACATAGCTATCTATGACATCCCTGGCAAAACGAACAGCTATCTTTCCCTCTTCTAAACTCAGCATCATAGGATGTAATGAATTACTGTGTTAAATGTTTAATCTTCCCTTATCAGAGCAATGTTAAAGTTGGTAATTGGAGTTTGCCCAACCGATATAGATAGTGTACCACTGTAGAAGTATCTGGTTGTTGCATTATTTTGAGAAACTTCCAGAGATGCAGAGATGTTGTAAATGCCCGGTTTTAGTTTGATAGAGTAAAATCCTGTTGTGCTGTTGGAAGTAACGCTAGCACTCTCAGCGGTGTTATTTTCTACAGGTGCTGCGTTGAATTTAATTTTCACGCCTGTGAGTGGATTGCCATTGTAGGTTGTATATCCAGAGACGCTTATTTTTGCAAGTTCAAGAGAAACATTGTGTTGAATCGTTTGATTCTCTCCCACATCGATGCTCTCGCTCGCCAGATAAGCTATAGCATTAGTGGTATTATTCAACAGGGTTGCATTTATAGTGTAACTTCCAGGAATAACATCGGTAAATCTAAATTCACCATCTTGGGAGGTAGTTAAATTAGCAACTTCTTTGCTGGTCTTTGAATATATGAGTTTAACCTCTGCATCTCTTATTTCCTCTCCTGTATCATAAGTTCCATCTTTATTGCTGTCTAGATATATCTTTCCTTCTACTATGGATGTTTTTGGTTTTGTTATGTTGTATGTATTGTTTCCAATACCTAAGAAAAGACTCTCATTTTTATGCAAATCTATTCCATTTTCAGTTGCTGTAAGGCTATATACACTCGGGAAAAGGTTTGTGAAATTGTAGTATCCACTTTCGTTTGTTATGGCTAAATAAGAATTGTAATGAATATTATCCTTTAACACAATCTGGATATCTTTAAGCGGAATATCTATACCAGCATCGTAACTACCGTTTCCATTCACATCATCAAAAACTATGCCCTCAAGATTTGCAGGGTCTATCGTTATGTTCAATGTTCTATTATAATCGATTCCAGGTCTCCTTGTTGCTTCATCTTCGGATATTGGATAAAACTGTGGATCTATTGTGCTGTTGAACGTTATCTCTTTAACATCATATTCAACTGGTCTATTTCCACTATATGCAATGTAGTATAGAACTAATGATATATTCCCAGCTGGTGCAATGAGTTTAAACTTTCCCTCGTTATCCGTATACCTCATATCATGCTTTATTTTGACAGATGTCCCATCTGTTGTTTTAACTACTGCGATTGCAACTCTCATAGGTTTATTCATACAAGTTACTGTACCATTCAATATTGCACCTTCATAGTACTTTGCAATAACAACGGCAGGCATTCCAAGGCATTCTCTCGCTCTATCAAAGTACATAGGTTTTTCTTTTGTTACTGGCGATATATACTCTGCAACAAAATGTTTTAATCCTTGAGTTGGTGCGTATATGTTATTGAGTTGAAGTAGCTGATAGAAATATCCTGTTGATGCATACCTATCATAGGTTCGATTATCAATTGGGCCAACATAGACCTTATATGCCATAGAATTGAAAAATGGCATTTTTTTCTTGGCATAATTACGAAGATGGAGATTCCATATCTGCTGTTTTGTTAGCATCTTTGTTAAATTTTCTACCTGTTCAACTGTGTATGTTCTCCCGTTTGCGTCCATGTACATTAGTTTGTAATAATCATCTTCTCTAGTTTCATAACCAAACGTACCTTTATCAGCGAGGAAAGTAAATACATTAAAAATGTTCATGTCGTAACCTTCCACGCCATAGTATCTTATACTCTTGCCCGTTTCAATCTGCAAATCTCTGTAGAGCAGGTTTATTTGATCATCGTTTAGATGGTCTGTCAAAAACTTTGTAGCATCATGATATAAGGCATTTTCCTCTCTCACTGTATATTTCTTTCCACCATACTTTTTACCGACGGTTTCACCGTAAGATGAATTTTTATGTCCTTTTGGGTTCTCGAATATATCTATAAGATTAGAGGTGTTGTTTCCA
>Ga0190304_1000252_pt1 | contig 25229 bp, 26 predicted proteins | sample 48700712_MG_FD_161670 | JGI IMG/M metagenome (GOLD analysis project Ga0190304, IMG submission 161670) | Hydrothermal vent sediment bacterial communities from Southern Trench, Guaymas Basin, Mexico - 4870-07-1--2_MG | ecosystem: Environmental > Aquatic > Marine > Hydrothermal vents > Sediment ...
ATGGGGAGAAGGTGGTATAGTCCCTGATATAATGGTTGAATTGGCCACCAAAGTGCTGGATTGGAGGAAAATGTGGGCAAGACTGAAGGAGAGATTTAGATTTGAGAGTCAAGATGCGGTCCTGGTCACCTGGAACCACAGGTGAGTTTTTACAGGGGCATCAATTTGAACATTGAACAATCTATAGAAAACCGGTCCTCTTGAGGATATCCTCTGAAAGGGCTCCCCCACCGCCCCCCATCAAGCGCTCCACGTACCGGGCAACGACGTCCACCTCCAGATTCAACTTGTCACCGGGTCTCCTGAACTGGAGGTTGGTATTTCTGTAGGTATGGGGAATAACCGCCACAGTGAAGGAGTCTCCCGCCAGCCCCCTCACAGTGAGGCTTATGCCGTCCAAGGCCACAGAGCCCTTTTCCGTCACATACCGGGCAAGGTGAGGTGGCAAAGAAAAGCGAAAGAGATAGAATTCCCCCTCCCTCCTCACCTCCAAGAGAGAGACGGTATCATCCACGTGACCCAAGACCAGATGACCATCCAGGGCGTCGCCCACCCGCAGGGCTCTTTCCAGGTTCACCACATCCCCAGGCTTCAAGGTCCCCAAATTGGTGCGGGTCAAGGTCTCAGGAGAGACCTCCATCACCACCCGACCCGATCCCACCTCCACTATCGTGAGGCAGGCTCCATTGACAGCCACACTGTCTCCCACCGTGGGAGAACCTTCTCCCTTCGTCTCCATGGTCACCTCAAGTCGCATTCCCCCCGCCATGGGTGCCAGGGAAACAACCTTGCCCAGTTCCCTTATGAGTCCAGTGAACACCAACCTCTCCCGTAAAAAGGTTCGCTTGACACCCTACAATCCCCAGGTATACTTTTTCAAGAGCGCCCCCGTAGCTCAGTAGGATAGAGCAACGGCCTCCGGAGCCGTGCGTCGGGTGTTCGAATCACCCCGGGGGCGCCAGTTCTCAGGTTCCGTCCTCACTCCAAAGAGGGGATAAACGGGGGAGGCATAAATGTTTAACAGAATCATGGGGCTATTTTCCAAAGATCTGGCTGTGGATCTGGGAACGGCCAACACCCTGGTCTATGTCAGGGGCAAAGGTATCATTCTAAGAGAACCATCGGTGGTGGCCGTGGAGAAAAACAAAGGCCAGGTCCTGGCCGTGGGAGAAGAAGCCAAGAGGATGTTGGGAAGGACCCCAGGGAACATCGTGGCCATCCGGCCCTTAAGAGACGGGGTCATCACCGATTTCGAAGTGACGGAGGCTATGCTCAACTACTTTATCCGCAAGGTCCACAACCGCCGGGGCTTTGTGAGGCCCCGAGTAGTAATCGCCATCCCCTCTGGTATCACCCAGGTAGAAAAGAGGGCTGTGAAAGACTCAGCAGAGTCTGCGGGTTCTCGAGAGATCTACCTCATCGAACAACCCATGGCCGCCGCCATCGGAGCGGGCCTCCCTGTCCAGGAGCCCGTGGGCAACATGGTGGTGGACATCGGCGGTGGCACCACAGAGGTAGCCATCATCTCCCTCTCTGGCATAGTCTACAGTCACTCCCTCCGGGTAGCCGGGGACGAGATGGATGAAGCTATCATCTACTACATCAAGAAGAAGCACAACCTCCTTATAGGAGAACGCACCGCTGAAAGGGTGAAGATTGAGCTGGGCTCGGCCTACCCCATTCAAGATCTGGAAGAAGCCTCCATGGAGGTGAAAGGCCGAGACCTGAGGGAAGGAGTGCCCAAGGTGATAGAAGTGACGGCCCAGGAGGTGCGTGAAGCCCTCCAAGGACCCGTCAACGAGATACTCACCTCCATAAAGGAAGCCTTGGAGAAGGTACCCCCTGAACTCTCCGCTGACTTGGCAGAGAGGGGTATCATCCTGGCAGGGGGAGGAGCCCTGCTCAAAGGACTAGACCTCCTCATCTCGGAATACACAGGCCTTCCAGCCATCCCGGCGGAAGATCCATTGACAGCGGTTGCCCGAGGAGCAGGAAAGGTCCTAGAAGAGCTTGAGCTATTAAAAAAGGTCTCCATAGCCTGAAGGGGACAAACCATTGGGAGAGAAGAGGCTCAGGCTCACCATCTTCTTACTCCTCTTCTTCCTCTCCATATCAGGCATCATGGCAGATCTTAAAGGAGGGGCCATAATGAAGGCCCTCCCTCCTCTAGAATGGGCAGCGGGAAAGCTCTACTTCCTGGCAGACCAGGCCAAAAGCAAAGGCATCAAGGAGATGGAAAATCTAATTCAAAGCATAAAAGGCCACTTTGTATCAGCAAAACAGCTCCAGAGGGAGATCCACGAGAAAGAAAAACTCCTGAAGAAGCTTCGAAGACTCACCCGGGAACTGACCACCTACCGGGAAGCCTATCGGGAAAACGAAAAACTGAAAGCCCTCCTTAAAGTGCGAGACACCTTGAAATATAAGACAGTGGGAGCCTATCCCGTTGGTGGAAGTCCATCGCCCTGGTCCAACTCCATTATCATCAACGTTGGTACCAGGGATGGAGTGGACAGAGGATCGGCTGTACTGGATGAACAGGGAGTAGTAGGTATAGTGACCGAAGCACACAAAGAGTGGAGCAAGGCGACCCTCATAACCGATCCCTCCTTTTCCATTCACGTCGTGGACTCCAGAAGTGGGGTCATAGGAGTGGTGAAGGGCACAGGTAAAAAATGGTGCACCCTCAACTACGTGGTGGAAGACAGAGACGTTAAGCCGGGGGACCTGCTGGTGACCAGCGGCATGGCAGGGGTATACCCCAAGGGCTATCCAGTGGGAACCGTGGTGGAAATAGAGCGAGAGCCCGGAAACCTCTTCATGGAAGCCTGGGTCAAACCCAAAGTCCGCTTCTCCCGCCTGAGTTACCTTCTGGTGGTCCAGTCCCGGAGAAAAAACCCATGATTCGCTGGAGCTGGAGGAGAACAGGGATAGCCCTCTTTTTGGCCTTTTCCGCCAATGGTATCCAGAGTCTCCTCTCCCCCCTGTGGCACTACTCCCACCCTCTTCTAGACCTTCCACTGCTGGTGACCATCTTCTACGCCACCCTCTACCCCACCACGGGAGCCCTTCTCATGGGCTGGACCACAGGCCTTTTTCAAGACCTCTTCTCGGGCAACGCCCTAGGCGTCAACGCCCTATCCAAACTCGCAGTGGCCTACCTAGCCACGACCTTAGAGGAAAAGATAGAAATCCAAGACCTCCTCCCAGTTCAGGCAGCCCTCTTAATATTTTATGTCGCCATAGATGGCGGAATAGGCTATCTAGGAGCCACCCAATTCTTCCAAAGAAGCTGGCAGGGAGGCATATTCAACCCCAACTTTCTCTTCTCCCTGATAATAAATCCCCTGTTCTACCTGGTGTTCTTCTATCTCCCCACCAAAAGGAAAAGGAGAAAGCTCATTGGAAAGGGTGGCTAAACCATACTTCTGCCCTTTTTGCGGAGGAACCAACCTCCTGGCCGACGATCCCGTAGAGATCCAGGCCGAAGAGGAGCTGTGGATCATCTACCACTGGATCTGCGAAGACTGTGGCGAGTACTTCAACAAAGTGCTCATCATACCGGAATCCGGGGAACCTCCGCCCCAGAAGGACTACTGGGACTGAGGGACAGAAATGTAAAATGTTAAGAGTGAAAGGTGAAATGAGAAGTGAAGTAGCGAGGGAGTTAAAGAGCAAGATAGCAAGAACCTACTTTTCACCTTTTACCTCTAATTTCTAACTGAGAGGCTAGCGCGTGACAAAGACCCTTCGTCTGGATATTCTCTGAGCTCAGAGACCTTAAAAAGGAGGAGGTATAAGGGAGGTGGACATCTCTCTGGTCATCCCCGTGTACAACGAAGAAGAAAATCTGAAGCTCCTCTACCAAAAGCTCAAAGAAACCCTGGAGCCTTTGGGAAAGGAACGTGAGATCATCTTCGTTGACGATGGCTCCCAAGACAACAGCCCCAAAATCCTAGACCAACTGGCCCGGAAAGACCCCCATGTCAAAGTGATCCACTTCAGGCGAAACTTTGGGCAAACAGCAGCCCTGGCCGCAGGCTTTGACCTGGCCCAGGGCGAGATAGTTGTAACCCTAGACGCCGACCTGCAGAATGACCCCGCCGACATTCCCAAACTATTAGGAAAGATGGAAGAAGGCTACGATGTGGTGAGCGGATGGCGAAAAGACCGAAAAGATCCCTACCTCAGTCGAATTCTCCCATCAACGATGGCCAACTGGCTCATCTCCAAAGTGACGGGTGTAAAACTCCATGACTACGGCTGCACCCTCAAAGCCTACCGGCAAGAGGTGGTGAAAGAACTCAACCTCTACGGCGAGCTCCACCGATTCCTACCCGCCTTGGCCAGCTGGATGGGGGTAAGAATTGCCGAAATACCCGTTACCCACCACCCCAGGCGTTTTGGTAAGTCCAAATACGGCATCTCCCGAACCTTTCGAGTGATCCTGGACCTTATCCTGGTCCAGTTCCTCCTGCGCTACTCCACCCGTCCCATACGCATCTTCGGAGGTGCAGGGCTCATCTCCTTTGTGTTGGGCCTCCTCTTAGGCTGCTACTTGAGCATCATAAAGATCCTATTCCGCCACCCCATAGGCAACCGTCCCCTCCTCATCCTTTCAGTGCTCCTTATCATCCTGGGCATTCAGCTCCTCTCCCTGGGCATCCTTGGAGAATTCCTCACACGCATCTACTACGAAGCACAGAACAAAAAGCCTTATGTCATAAAGTATGTAACACCTCCACCCCAGGATGAAAGGTAAATCCCTAACCTTAGTAGCTCTAATTACTCTGGTCCTCCTTGGTATCATCCTGTCCCAGATGGACTATATGGTGATAGTACTCTTCCTAAAAATGGCCTCCATCCCCCTAATCCTCCTCTCTTTCGTCACCTACACAGCCACCTACCTTCTCAGGGCCGTAAGATGGCGCATCCTCCTGGGACTCCCCCTTTCCATCCCCTCCCTCTTTTACATCGTCTGCCTCCACACCTTAGCCAACAACCTGTTCCCATTTAGGACAGGGGAACTCACCTTCCCCTACTTTCTCGACAGGTTTCACCGGGTCCATCTTTCTTCTTCACTTTCCAGCCTATTTTTGGCCAGGGTTTCTGACATGCTGGCTTTGGGGAGCCTTTTCCTAGTGGGATTGGCCGCCGTGGGCTTCCCGGGAGAGAAGACCCTGGCCCTGGCCATACCCGCCTTCATGGCAGTCCTCTTCTTCTCTCCCTGGATCCTAGCTAGACTCTTTCCCCTCCTGACCCCCATTCCCAAGAGATCCAGCTCCAAAATGGAGACCTTTTCCCAAGAACTCCAAGAACAATGGAAGGGAAAAAGGGCGATAATGGCCAACCTCCTATCCCTAGCCATTTGGGCGACAAAGTTTTTGGCCTTCTTTCTCTTAGCCCAGGAGATGACCAAACCCCTGGGCTACCCCCTCAACTATTGGAAAGTGGTGGTGGGTACCTCCGCTTCTGAACTGACCACGGTACTACCCATCCATTCCATAGGGGGAGTGGGCACCTACGAAGCGGGATGGACAGGAGCTTTCATTCTCATGGGAATGGGGAAAGGCGAGGCTGTGGCCACGGCCTTTCTCTTCCACATGATCCTGCTACTCTTCTCCGTGATTTTGGGTCTCCCCTCTTACATCATGATCCCGTGGCTAGGGAAGAGAGAATGAAAGACTCCAGCTCTTCTACAGGAGGAGGCAGAGTCCTCTTACTTCTCCTCACCAAATAGAAACGACGCCGGAGATTCAGCCCTCGAATCTTGAATGTCTTGATGATCCCACAGTGGACTTCGTCCTTCACTGCCCGGGGAGAGATGATAGCGGCTCCTATACACGCCTTCACCCCCTCTTTCAAGGCAGTTGTAGACCCCAGCTCCGCAACCACGGGGAGAGCCGCCAAGTTCTTCCCCACCTGCCTCAAAGCCTCCTCGAAAGTTCTTCTTGTACCCGACCCTTCTTCACGCAGAATAAGTGGGATGCTTTCCAAATCCCGGAGATCCACCTTTTCCGTCTGAGCCAGAGGATGGGAAGAGCAAAGGGCCAAAACCAATTCTTCCTCACGAAGGGCTACAAAAGAGAGTCCCTTTTCATCCACTTTTCCCCCCACCACCCCCAAAAGACAAGTGCCCCGGCCCACCTCCTTTATCACTTTGCCCGTATCGGATATGCAAAGGCTCACCTTGACCTTGGGGTGACGACGCTGAAACTCAGCCAGAACAGGTGGTAGAAAATACTCTCCGGGAATGGTGCTGGCAGCTATCTCAAAGCTACCTGCCAGCTCCCCCAGAAAGTGGTGAATATCCTGCACAGCCCTATCCTTCAAAGCCAAAATCCGCCTAGCGTAGCGGTAAAGGATCTCCCCAGCAGGGGTGGGCACCACTTCTTTGCCAAGGCGATCCAAAAGGCGAGTACCCAGACTCTCCTCCAGGCTCTGAACGTGCACACTCACCGTAGGCTGGGAGAGAAAAAGCCTCTCAGCAGCCCGGGAAAAACTCCTGGCCTCAACCACCTGAACAAAAGCCTCAAGCTGCTTAATATCCATACACAGCCCCCTCAGAAACCGTTCAACGTTCGAGGTTCAAAGTTCTATGTTTTATCTTCACTACGAACCCCAAAAACCCAACGTTGAACGTAGAACCTTGAACATTGAACAAGCCCCTTCCTCAATCCTTAAACCCCGATCCTCCCCTGCCCTTCGCCTTCCTCACGCTTCCTACCCGTCGGGTGACGCCTTTGGAGTCCAGAAACTCTAGATAAGGCACGGCGTATTTCCTGGACACACCCAGGAGATCCTTAAACTCCCCCACAGTAAGCTCCCCTTTCTGGACCAAGTGGCGCTGAACCCTGGCCACCATCTCCTGGGCCCAGTGCCTATCCAGAAGAATCTCTCTGGAGATACGCACAAGGTCTCCTCTCTCCAAAAGAAGCTTAACCAAAGCCCTTCCTTTATTGGGAGGAATACCTCCCCTCTCAAAAACCTGAGCCTCAGAGGGAGGAGACCACTTAGCCTTCTCGAACTGGTCTTTAATAAACTCAAGCCATCTCTCTTCTTCAGAAGTGAGGGAAGGGCCAGAAGCCTTGAGTGAGATTCCCTCGGAAGAGAGGAGGATCTTGCCATCCCCAGCCACCTCCTCTAAAAGGGCGTCGAAAACCCTTTCGTCCATCTTCCCCATGCGGGCCTGGATTTCCTCTCGGGAGACAAAAACCCGCAGGGGGTTCTCATCAAAGAAGGTGAGGACCGTTCTCTCTAGCCGCCTCTTCAGAGAAACCACGGCTTCCCTGTAAAAGTATCTACCTCCCAGGGTTAAGCCTCTGCCCCTGAGCAACACCTCCCTAAAAACCTCCTCTACAGAAGCTGAGCGGCTGGTCTTCAAAAAAGCCTCCTGTGGACTGAGGCCCTCCTCTTCAGACCAAAGGAGGAAAAACTCCAGCCTCTTCCAGTCGGGCATACCCACCAAGGCAGAGAGCCTACCGTGCAACTCCCGACGCTTTATAGACCTTGAGGAAGGATTACTGTCCAAGATCCGGCCTCCCCCTATGGTCACCACAGGAGAAAAAGAGCGCACAACAAAGGGGTCTCCAGGAGCTGTAACCACGGGCTCTTCCAGATGAATCCTGACCAGTGTTCTTTCTCCAGGATTCAACACCTCTCGATCAAGGAGCTTCACCCGGCCCATGGTCTCCGCCGTGCCCCAGTGGAACCTGACCCGTGCCCAGTTCTTCAAAGGACTGGCCTGGGACATCAGAGAAAAGGAGACATCCACAAAAAGGGAAAGAGCAAAGGTTCCCGGGGAAACCAACACATCCCCCCTCCTCAGCTCCTCCTTACCCACCCCTGCCAAGTTGACAGCCGCCCTGGAGCCTGGACCTACCTCCTCCACGTCTTCCCCGTGGACCTGAAGGCCTCTCACACGAAGGGAAAGTCCCCGGGGCAGCAGCTCCAAAGTGTCACCCACCCGAACCTTCCCTGAATACACCGTGCCCGTCACCACAGTGCCAAAGCCTTTTATGGTGAAGGCCCTGTCTATAGGCATCCTGAAAGAAGCTCCTACACCCTTCTCCGGCACATCCAAGCAGAGCCTGAGCAACTCATCTCTCAGCTCCTCCAAACCCTCTCCTGTCACCGCCGAAGTGGCCACCACAGGAGCACCCTCCAGAAAAGTGCCTCTCAAAAACTCCCTCACATCGTGGCGTACCATCTCCAGCCAATCAGAATCCACCAAATCCACCTTGGTCAGGGCTACCAATCCCCTTTCCACCCCGAGAAACTGACAAATTGCCAAGTGCTCCCTGGTCTGAGGCATCACACCCTCGTCGGCAGCGATGACCATAAGGACCAGGTCAATTCCCGATGCCCCCGCCACCATGTTCCTCACAAAGCGCTCATGACCAGGGACATCCACAATACTCACCCTCACATCGGACGACAGCTTCAGATGGGCAAAACCCAGATCAATGGTGATACCCCTCTCCTTCTCCTCCCGGAGCCTGTCAGTATCTATCCCTGTCAGGGCTTTCACCAGCTGAGTCTTGCCGTGGTCTATATGGCCTGCCGTTCCCACCACCACCTGTTTCACGCCAGACTCCTCCTAAAAGAAGCCACCAGTAACTTAACGTCTTCATCCCTCACAGTCCTCATATCCAACAGGAAAGCCTCACCCTTGATACGTCCTATCACCGGAGGATGCCCTCGCCTGGCCCTCTCCTCTATCCAGGAAGCCGCCATGTCAGAATGGACCAAAGCAACCACCGCCGTGGGCATCTCCGCCAGGGGCAGAGCCCCTCCCCCCACATAAGAGATGTCCTCCATCACCCTTATAGAAAAGGACGAAGGTAGTCTCTCCTCCAGGAGGTGCTGGATTCTACAGGCCCGCTCCTTCAACACCTCCATAGAAGTCGAAAGAAATGCCAGAGTGGGGAGGCGCTGGGATAGGGTCTCCGGTTCCATGTAGAGGCGCAAAGTGGCCTCCAACCCAGCCAGGGTAAGCTTGTCTATGCGCAAAGCCCGGTTGAGGGGGTGCTTCCTTACCACATCTATGATCTCCTCATCCCCCAGGATGATGCCCGCCTGGGGTCCACCCAGGAGTTTATCTCCGCTGAAGGAGAGAACACTCACCCCAGCCCTCAGACTTTCCTGAACTGTAGGCTCGTAAGGCAAACCAAAGGGCCTCAAATCTACCAGATTGCCTGAACCCAGGTCTTCGTAAACTGGAATTCCCTTCTCCCGGCCCAAGGCCACCAGATCCTTCAGGGGCACCGACTGGGCAAAGCCCAGGATCCGGTAGTTGCTAGGATGGACCTTCATCAAAAGGGCTGTACTCTCGCTAATGGCCTCCTGGTAGTCCCGGAGATGAGTCTTGTTGGTGGTGCCCACCTCCCTCAAAATGGCCCCCGAGGCGGCCATCACCTCGGGGATCCTGAAACTCCCCCCGATCTCGATGAGCTCCCCCCGGGAAACCACCACCTCCCTGCCCCCGGCCAGGGCAGCCAGGACCAGGAGCACAGCCCCCGCGTTGTTGTTCACCACCATGGCCGCAGGGGCCCCCGTTACCTTCCGGAGAATGTCCACAACGTGAGTGTAGCGCAGGCCTCTCTCCCCCCTCTCCAGATCGTACTCCAGATTGGAGTAGTTGAGGGCCACCTCCTCCATCTGACGCCAGGCCTCTCTGGCCAAAAGGGCCCGGCCCAGGTTAGTGTGGAGAACCACCCCCGTGGCGTTGATCACCCGACGCAGACTGGGAGAGGCCAGATCCTCCATGCGGGCCACCAGTTCGTCCACTATGGACTGGGCATCCACCAGGTTGGAGTCCTCCTCCCCTGTCAAGATCCTGGCCCGACGATCTTCCAAAAGCCTACGAACGGCCTCAACCACCAGCCAGCGGGGATAGGAATCCAGCAAAGCCTCCACCTGAGGATAGCCCAAGAGGGCGTCCACCTTGGGAATCCGCCTGAGGAGCTCCCGCTTATCCGCTTTCTCACCCATAGAAATTATTTATAGTATCAAGCCCGCACAAGGCAACAGGCCATAAAACAGGAGTTCCCCAAATTTTTCAGCCGCCGGGCACCAACCCTAATGTGAGCTGTAAATCCTTTCTTCTGCCTTCTATCCCTTTCACCCTTCCCGGATGCCTTGTCAAAAGAGCCATCATCCACTCTGCTACGGCATAGTACCTTAAATCTGGCACTCTGTTTCGCAGCCCGGTATACCCCAAAACCCTCACATCTTCTATCTCATAACCCTGCTTAAACATCATCTCAGAAGGCCCCTCTATTCGAAGGGGAAGAGTATCCCCGTTTTATTGAGAACAACCCAGAATCCGGAGTGTTACACTTGCTGACCAGAGAAATGCACTGATTTTATTTGACTTGCTCTCCCAATACCACGAAAACTGGTGGAACACTGCATTATTGGAACAATGATGCAATTTTTATAAATTCTGGTAGGCCGACAGTATAACACCATCAAGCTGAGGACTAGGCGTCTCACACCTCTAGGACAAACGTCCCTATATCATCCTCACCCACTAACACTGTTAGCAATCGATCGAAACCCAAAGCCGCACCTGCAGCGGTAGGCATACACCCCACGGCTTCCAGGAGCTCTTCATCCACAGACCAAGACACCCCTCTCCTCAACAACTCCTCCTCAAGCCTTCGCCTCTGCTCCTCGGGGTCCGTAAGCTCGGAGTAGCCGTTCATGAGCTCCACACCACCTACAAAAAGCTCCACCCTTTCACACACTCGGGGATCCTCCGGAGACAAACGTGCCATGACAGAAAGGCTGGCAGGATAATGATATAAAAAGACGGGCCTGTCTAATAAGGCCAAGGCAGGCTCCACTTCAGCCACAAAAAGGTAGTGGAAACAAGTCTCCCAACTGTCTTTACGGGAGACTTGAAGCCCCTTCTCTTCCAAACTCCTTCTGAATCCACCCTCATCCATATCCAAGGGGTCTACACCCGTAAACTCCTGGAAAGCCTGGGAGACAGACATGGCATACCACTCACCAGACAGATTCACTTCCCTATCCCCAACCTTCAAAAAGGGACCAACGCCCAACCTTTGGGCCAAAAAAAGGGTAAGCTCCCTGACGTCGTCCATGAGGACCCGGTAGTCCTCACCCACCCTATACCACTCCACCATAGTAAACTCCCGACGGTGACAGGGAGTGACAGGATCTTTCCTGAAAACTCTACAGATCTGGAAAATATCTCCGGAACCAGCTCCCAGGAGTTTCTTCATCTGATACTCCGGGGAAGTGTGAAGGAAAAACCCTCCCTCCACCCTGAAGGGCTCCACGTGGGGATCTAAGTTAGGCGTTTCCTGCAAATAAGGCGTCTCCACTTCTAGGAAGCCTTCCAAAAGAAAAAAGTCTCGCACCAGAGACAGAGCTCTGGAACGGACGCGAAAGCGATCAAAAAGGAAAGGCCTACCTTTTAAGTCCCGCCAATTTATAGCTCAAAACCTCTTTCTCTCCTTCTCCTCTTTGCAACGGACACAAAGGACCGCAAAGGGCTTGGCCAGTAGTCTACCCTCTTCTATGGGCTCACCACACTCCTCACAGAAACCGTAAGTGCCCTCCTCTATTCTTCTCAAGGCATTGTCTATGGACCTGAGCTTCTGAATCTCCATAGCCGAAAGGGCGGAACGCAGCTTCTCCTCCTCCAGGGCCACCGCCTGATCCACATCGTCTCCCACGGCCTGCCTATCCCGATTATTCCTTTCTTCCTCCTTCTCTTTCTGAAGCTTGCTTAGAATTCTGTGTTTCTCTTCCAAAAGCTTTCTCTTAATCCTCTCCAGATCCCTGTGGTTCTCCATGCACTCACCCCTCGAAATTTTCTGGAATATTTGCTAAGCATCCTCCAGAAAGGCCTCTACCTCTTCTTCCATCCTCTTGAGACGCTCCAACCTAGAGAGCCTCCTTTCTATACCTTCCAGGCGCTTTCCCCCCCCATCCTCCTTCACCTCTTCCAGTTCCCTCCTCAGCTCCGCCACTTCCTCAGAGATAGCCTTAATGACGCTCAGAACAGGGTCCGGCAGAAGATGATGGTCCAGATCCACGCCGTGAACCGTTATAGACTCCTTCTTGGCCACCCTGCCTGGCACCCCCACAACAGTGGAATTAGGAGGAACCTCCCTTACCACCACGGAGTTGGCCCCAATCTTGCTGTTTTCACCGACTGTAAAGGGGCCCAGTATCTTGGCACCGGCCCCCACCACCACCCTCTCCTCCAAAGTGGGATGCCTCTTCTCCTTCTTGAGACTCACTCCTCCCAGGGTCACCTGGTGGTAAAGTGTAACGTTTTCGGCGATTTCTGCCGTTTCACCAATAACTACGCCCATGCCGTGGTCTATGAAGAACCCCTTACCTATTTTAGCCCCAGGATGGATCTCTATCCCCGTAAGAAACCGAGCCACATGGGAGAGAAAGCGAGCCAGCAGGTAAAACTTCTTATTCCACAGCCAGTGGGTGACCCTATGAAAGAGAATGGCGTGGAAACCAGGATAGCAAAGGAGAACCTCCAGCTTACTCCTGGCCGCTGGATCTCTCTCAAAAACAGCGTTAAAATCGGCCTTTACGACATCCCAGGCCCTTTTAATTCTCATAAGTTTTCACCGGCCTCCTTAAATTTGGGGTTACCCACTACACTCAAACCCCTTCCAAGTCAAGTCCAATCTCCCCAGACCAATCTCCGTTGACACTCAGCTCCCAGACATGTAACCCTATTCACCAGCGAAGAGGTCCCATCACCTTCTCGTAAGGAGGGAAAATCCTTGAAAAGAGTCTTTTGCTTTCTGACAATCCTTTTACTATTAACGCCATGGACAAGCCCTTCTGAGGCCCAAACCACCTGTGAAAAGACTATCCAGGCTTACACATACGTCATAGAAGCCCAACACCTCCGCATGAAAAGGGTAGATCCGAGGAGAATTCTGCCCCTCTATGAGGAGATCATCCGAGTCCTTCCCGCACCTCAGAGTTATATAGACTACGCCCACATGCTCCTGGAGGCTGGAAGGTTAAAAAAGGCTCTGGCTATACTAGAGGACGGTACCCAGCGTTTTCCCAAAGATTCCAGACTCCCTTTCCTTCTGGGCGAGATCTACCTCAACCTTGGCAAGAAAAACCAGGCCCTCTTTTATCTCAACCGTGCTCTAAATGCAGACCCCAAGAACCAGGGTATATACCAAAAACTGGCAGAGCTCTATTTGAAAGACAAAAACTACGACGCTACCTTCGCCCTCTTTGAGGAATGGGAAAAAAAGGCTTCTCCTTCCTCCCTCCTCTATATCACGTGGGGAAGGACCTACCTAGCTATAGGCCTCTATTCTCAGGCTCTGGAAAAGTTTAAGGAAGCCTTAAAACACAACCCCGAAGATGAAGAGACCCTGAAGTACATGGCCCTCACCTACCAACTCATGAAAAGGGGAGACAAAGCCATAGAAACCTATAAAAAACTTTTAAAACTAAGTCCTGCTTCTCCCGAAATCACGGACCAACTGGGAAGGCTCTACCTCCAAGAGGGACAAAAAAAGGAAGCCCTAAAACTATACATGAAGCTACTCAGCCACCACCCCGGCCATCCCCAGCTAGTGGATAGGGTGGTATCTATCTTGGTGAGCATGAGTAGGAAAGAGGAGGCACTAAAGATAGCTGACCAGGCCCTGAAAGCAAACAAGAAAAACCTGAGAATCCTCATAATCAAAGGGACCCTGTTGGAAGAGCTAGGGAAAAAGAGAGAAGCCCTGAAACTATACGCACAGTTCATCAAAGAAAACCCCCAAGAGCCTACCGCCTACGTAGAAGCGGCCAGGCTCTACTGGAAAGAAGGAAAGCACAAAAAAGCCTTCGAGATGCTGAGAAAAGCCTTGGTGAGCAACCCAGACAGCCCCATGGTCTACAACGCCCTAGCCATCCTCCACAGCGAGGCAGGAGAAAAGGAGAAAGCCTTGGCCAACGCCGCCTACGCCGTGGTTTTGAACCCCAAAGATCCCCAGCTCCTCTTTTCCCTGGGAGCCATGCTAGAGAGGCAGGGCAAGTGGAAAAAAGGAGAGAAGTTCCTGAAAAAGGCTTTAGAACTGTCCCCCAGAAACCCTTCCATACTGAACTATTTAGGCTACATGTACATTGACAGGGGTGTGAAGCTTAAAGAGGGTATTGCTCTGGTGAAGAAGGCCTTAAGAGTGAAACCCAACAACCCCTATTATCTGGACTCTTTGGCCTGGGGCCTCTTCAAGCTGGGCAAGGCGAAAGAGGCCTTAAAAATCCAGAGAAGGGCCCTGAAACTGGTAAAAAAGGCCAACCCCATTATATTCGGCCATATGGCGGCCATTTACAAGGCCCTGGGAATGAAAAAGAAGGCCAGAGAGTGCTACCGAAAAGCTCTGGCCCACCTCAACGACAAGGAGCTGGCACCCTGGGAAAAAGAAGAAATCATCTCTGGCGCCAAATCGGTGGGGCTCTCCTGGCCCTGATAATCCTGGCGGCAGGCTGCGCTCCCCACCGTCCCCCAAGCCCTGTACTAATCCCCCCGTCATACAGGGCTGCAGGGACCTTTCAATATCGAGACTCCGAAAAGCGACTTAATGGCATGTGGGACATGCTCTACAAAGGAGAAAAAAGATATCGCCTAGCCCTTTACAGCCCTCTAGGCACCTTGGAGGCTTGCCTCTCTTTCCAAGACAATAAATTTATGTCCTGCGGAGGAAAGGGGCCTTCCAACACAGAGATTCTGAGAGCCCTCCCCCCCGTCATCCTGACCCACCTCCCCCAAGTGCTTCTGGGGCACCTCCCCCTGGGCAAGACGCTGAAGGACAACCAAGGCCGAACGATAGAAGCCCACATCACAATAGAAAGCGGCCCCTGGACCATCTTCTATCAGCACTACCTGGAAGAAGAAGGAATCTTCTATCCCACCCTCGTCAAGATAGAAGGTCGAGGAGCGACCCTGAAGATCAGGATAGAGGAGATGACGCCAAATTGGACTCCATCTGCTGGATGAAGGGGTCCAGTAACGAAAACTTAGTCTTGAGACTGGAGCGGTTCACCACCAGCCTGGCCGTTATTTCAGCAACGGTCTCCACCTCCTCCAGGCGATTCTCCCTCAGGGTCCTCCCAGTGGAGACCAGATCCACTATCTGATGGGCCAATCCCGCCAGAGGAGCCAACTCCACCGAACCATAAAGCTTAATGATCTCCACAGCCACGCCCTTGGAATGGTAATGGGTCCGAGCTATTTTGGGGTATTTGGTAGCCACTCTCAATCCCACCCTTTCCCCCAGGTCTAGCCTCGCATCCATGGGTTGGGCTACCACCATCCGGCAGTAGCCAAAGCCCAGATCCAAAGGCTCATAGAGATCGTAATCCCCCTCCATAAGCACGTCCTTACCCACAATCCCTAAATCCGCCACTCCGTACTCCACATAGGTAGGTACATCCTGGGAACGCACTATATAAAAGGTGAAGCCGTACCGGGGAAAGGAAAAGACCAAGCGCCTGCTCCTACCCAACATGGGCGAGAGGTCGTAACCCATGTGGGAAAAAAGCTCAGCTGCCTCCTCCATAAGCCTGCCCTTGGGTAGGGCTATCTTTACCTCCTCCACCATACTCGATTTCCTCCTCACGCCTCACGATCCTAACACCACTTACTACCTCTCTACCTCACTACTTCACTATTTTTCACTATTCCACGGCACCCACCCCAACTCCCAGGGTCCCCCTTTTCCCAAACCCTCCTTTGTCACCCTGTCCACCTCCACAGCCAGATCCCTTCTGGGCACCAACCTACCCACTCCCCTACACCATCTCCTCCAACAGCTTTCCCCAATGGCAAACAGGGAAGGAGCAAGAGGCGAAGGCCCGACAGAGGTCAGAGCCTCCAAATCCCAGGATAGAAGAGGAAAAGGGAAAGGAGCCAGGGGCCCTCGAACCTCCAGACCAAGAAACCTCAGTGAGGTTTCCCAGCATGCCCGGGAAGCTTTCACCACCTCTTCCAACCTCCGGATTCGTGGCCACGCCCTCCAAGAAGGAAGAAGCCTCACCCACACCCCCACCGGATTCCCCTCCTCCTCCAAGGCCTCCAGCCTGCTCTCCAAATCCTTCCGGGCCTCCCGCCAAGCCAGAAGATTGAGTCTCACCATCCCTCCCTGCCTCCTGAGAACTTGCTTCTCCAGGAGCCTCATCAAAAAAGAGAGATGTTCCAACTCCTCTCTCAGCTTCCGATCCTCCACTCCCCAAGCCGTGATGTAAAGGCTCCTATACCAAGCTTCCCTGGCCTCCAGAACCTGAACGTGGAAAACCCTCCTGGCCTTTTCCTTCAGCCTCTGAATCCTAGTACCCGCGGAAGTGCGTATATCACAGAGCCACTCCTTCCTTACCTCCACCCCGAGATCCCACCGCCCATCCCAGGGAACTAGAAGCGTGTACCTGCCCTTTTCATCCCCGTAAGGCTGAAAAGGCCCCTCCCATTTCACCTCCCTTTTGGTAACAAAACATCCCCCTTCCCCCCACGGCCCCTTAAGAGCGAAACCATCGCTTTGACAAAAAAGGGCGCGAGTCCGGGACCCTTTATATCGGGCAGGAGCCTCACCCAAAGCTATCAGCCCACCCTTTAAAATCACCCAGAGTCGGTAAGGTACCCCCTCCAAGAGGAGCACCTTTTCACCGGGGAGATACGTTCTCCCCTCCACCCCAAGAAGGAGATAGGATGAAGGTAAGGGAGACCTCAGCCCCCAAAGTACCAAGGGAAGGAAGAGGAAGGAAAAACACCTCCCACCGCCTCTAAAAGGAGACATGCTATCCCCTTCTGTCCAGAAACTCCCTTAGGGCTGCCTCCACCACATGGGAGAGGCGGGGAAACTTCCTTCTGTGAGTAACCTGAAAGAGGCGAAGCCTGTCCAGAACCTCCACAGAGAGATAGAAATGAGCATGGGCCTTCTCCTCAGGCCCTTCCTCCCTGACAGCGGAAATGATGGATCTGGGCTTTCCTGCCCTCTTCAGACCCCTCTTCAACTCCTCAACCCGATCCTTAGCCACGGTCACCTCCACAAGCCCTCTTCCACATTTCTAAAGCAAGCCGACGAAAACTCTCACCCACAGCCTGCTCATCCCTCCTCAACTTCCACACAGGCTTCCCCAGGATGAGAGCCTCTCTCACCCTGGCCGAAGAAGGAATCACCCAGGAGAAGAGGAGATCTCCATACTCCTCCTCAAGAAGTTCCTTGACAGCCCTGGTAGCTCTCTGTCTAGGAGCAAAAGCGAAAGGAGCAATCCCCAGAAGTCTGGCTCCTTCTCCAATCTCCTTCAACTCCTCAAGGGATCCCAACAAATCCTCCAAAGCACGCACAGAGTAGAAGGAGACGTCAACGGGAGCCACCACCCACCGGGCGGCCACCAAAGCATTAATGGTGAAGAGCCCCAGGGAAGGGGGGCAGTCCACCACCACAGCATCGAACAGATTCCCCATGGAGTCCAGCCAGGTTTTGAGCCGGAAGTAGTTTTTAAGACTCAGGTCCTTCTCATGAACGGAAAGAGAGATCTCAGCCGCCACCAATGAGATACCCTGGTTCACCTCCAAAGGAAGAGGAGATTTACCTTCAAAGACTCTGGCCACCAGGGCCGTACCTGGAAGGTCTCCAGACCACAAAGAACTGGTGAGATCTCCTTGGGGATCCATGTCAACAGCCAATACCCTTTTGCCCTCCTCGGCCCAGGCATGGATGAGATGGAAGGCCAGAGTGGTTTTACCCACCCCCCCTTTTTGATTGGCCACCGCCAGCTTCAACAAGCACCTCCTCTTTTGACCAATTCACCAAAGGATTAACACAAAAAAGACGGCCTTTCCAAAGAAACAAGAAGAGATTACGAATGAAAGGCCACCAGAGAGATCTCTATCTTGGCCCCTTTGGGCAGAGATGCCACCCCAACTGTCACCCGGGCAGGCGGATCTTGAGGAAAATACCTGGCATACACCTGATTCATGGATCCAAACATGGAATCTGTCCCGAAAGGAAAAGCCACCCTCCAGCCTTCACCCCCTGGGAATAAGGGCCAACGGCTTGAGGTGCTCCTGAGGTCCGGACGACTTCTCTACCCATGCAACCCTCCCCAACGCTCCAAAACTCCCCTCATCGGTACCTCTTAATCTCCCTCTCTATCTCCCTCTCCATGGTCTTACGCCTTATGGTTTCCCTCTTGTCCACCAGAGTTTTGCCTTTAACCAAGGCCAATTCCACTTTGGCCTTGCCTTTCTTGAAATAGATGGACAGAGGCACCAGAGTGAGTCCCCTCTCGGCCACCTTACCCGCCAGTCTCCTAATCTCGTGCTTATGGAGAAGTAGCCTCCTGGGCCGTAAGGGATCGGGCACAAACTGGGAGGCATGAGAATAAGGACTGATATGGCAGCCGTAGAGGAAAACCTCTCCGTTCTCCACCCGGGCAAATGCATCCTTGAGATTGGCCTTGCCCTGGCGCAAGGACTTCACCTCACTGCCTTCCAGCTCTATACCCGCTTCGTAGGTCTCCAGAATCTCATAATTGTGACGGGCCTTCCGGTTGACGGCGACTATCCTTTTGCCTTCTCTCATGACCCCTATCCCCTTTGGAGAGTTATAAGGCCATCTTTCTCGGAGGGCAAGGAACAGTCAGTAAACTTCTGTATCACTACATCTGCAACCACTATCTCCAATCCAAACAACAGCGTTATGTTATATACCCCCAAAACTTTCTTGAGATTGTGAAAAAAACCACCCCTCCCTATTGACGTCACTAATGGTTATTTGATATCGCTAAACTCTAGTGAGCCAGGAGAAAGCGGGGTTATAAAAAGGGAGCACAGAGTAAAGGGGAGGTGCAAAATGGATTTTTCCTTCACCGAGGAACAACGCCTTATGGCCGAGACAGCCAGGAAGATCGCCCGGGATTTCCCTCCTGACTACTGGTACGAAAAGGAAGAGAAAGGGGAATTTGGAGAAGAGTTCTGGAAGGCCATCAGCGAAGCGGGCTTCCTGGGAATACTCATCCCAGAAGATTATGGCGGCGTAGGGCTGGGGGTCACGGAACTCATGCTGGTGATCCAAGAACTCTGCGCCAACGGATGCGGCATGGCAGGTAACTGGTACATCTGTCTCACCGAAGTCTTCGGAGCTGCCCCCATTGTGAAGTACGGAACCAATGAACAGAAGCAGAAGTATCTGCCTCCCATCGCAAAGGGTGAGTTGGAGTTTTGCATGGCCCTCACTGAGCCTAACGCAGGAACCAACACCTTCCGTACAGAGACCTTCGCCAAGAAAGAGGGGGACGGCTACAGGATAAGCGGCACCAAGATTTTCATCAGCGGGGCCGACAGAGCCAAGGGTATGCTCCTCATCGCCAGAACCACCAAGATAGAAGATGCCCCCAAGAAGACCCACGGCATTACCCTATTTTTAGTGGACCTACCCAACGAAGCAGTGAAGGTGAGCCCCATTCCCAAACACGGCATCAACTACTCCAAAACCTGCGAGGTAGTTATTGAGGATCTATGGGTGCCCGAAAGCGCTGTGCTAGGAGAAGTGGACAAGGGATGGTACGCCCTGCTGGACGTTCTCGACCCTGAGAGGTTAGTCTTCACTGCAGCATCCATAGGTATCGGCAAGCTGGCTGTCAAGACCGCCGTAGAGTATGGAAACCAAAGAAAGGTTTTCGCCGATCCCATCAGCAGCTACCAGGCCCTCCAACACCCCTTAGCAGAGGCTTACGCTAGTCTCATCAGCGCCGAACTCCTGGCCTACAAGGCCGCCTGGCTCTTCGATCACGGTGGCAACTACAGAGAAATAGGAGCCGTGGCCAATATGGCCAAGGCTGTGGCTGTAGAAAATGCCACCAAGGTGGTATACTGGGCCATGCAGGCCCTAGGCGGCTACGGATACGCCAAAGAGTACCACGTGGAGCGCTGGTGGAGGGAGATCAACCTGGTGAGGCTGGCCCCCGTCACCCAGCAGATGGCCCTCAACTACATCGCCCAGCAGGTCCTGGGCATGCCCAGAAGCTACCGGTAACAACCCTCCACATCACAAACAAAAAGGGGCACCGGGTGTGAAAGCCCGGCAGCCCCTCTGCCTCACGCCTTTCGCGCCTTTAACCTTTCTCGCTCTCTAATACTCGGGCATGGGAGGAGTAGCGGGTTTCTCCTTCTCGGGCAGCTCCACCACTCCACACTCAGTGGTGATCATGAGACCAGCCACGCTGGCAGCGTTCTGGATGGCGGAGCGCACCACCTTGGTGGGATCAATGATACCAGCCTCGAACATGTCCACAAACTCCAGGGTAGCGGCATTGTAACCCTTATTCTCCTCCAACTTCTTGGCTTCCTCAACAATGACAGAGCCTTCAACACCAGCATTGCTGGCGATCTGCTTCATGGGCTCCTCAACAGCCTTCCTTACAATGTTGACACCAATGAGCTCATCCTCGTCAATGCCCTCATCCTTGAGCTTTTTGACAAGCTCGTCCAGGGCTTCCTGACACCTGAGGAGGGCCACACCACCACCGGCCACTATACCCTCTTCCACGGCAGCCTTGGTGGCGTTGAGGGCATCCTCTACTCTGGCCTTCTTCTCCTTCATCTCCGTTTCGGTAGCAGCACCCACCTTGATGACAGCCACGCCACCCACCAGCTTCGCCAGACGCTCCTGGAGCTTCTCCCTGTCATAATCAGAGGTGGTCTTCTCAATCTGGGCCTTGATCTGCTTGATCCTGCCCTCGATAGCCTTGGAGTCACCGCAGCCACCGATGATGGTGGTGTGTTCCTTGTCCACCACCACCTTCTTGGCCCTGCCAAGGTCGGCCAGCCTCACGCTCTCCAGCTTGATGCCCAGCTCCTCAGAGATGACCTGACCACTGGTGAGGATGGCGATGTCCTTGAGCATCTCCTTACGCCTGTCACCAAAGCCAGGTGCCTTCACAGCACAGGCGTTGAGGGTGCCACGGAGCTTGTTCACAACCAAAGTGGCCAGAGCCTCGCCCTCTACATCTTCGGCGATGACCAACAGGGGCTTGCCAGAGCGAGCTACTTCCTCCAGCAGAGGCAACATATCCCTGAGGTTGGAGATCTTCTTCTCATGGACTAGGATGTAGGGGTCCTCCAGAACGGCCTCCATCTTCTCTGGATCGGTGACGAAGTAGGGGGAAAGGTAGCCCCTATCGAACTGCATTCCCTCCACCACCTCCAGGGTGGTTTCAAGACCCTTGGCCTCTTCCACGGTGATGACACCGTCCTTGCCCACCTTCTCCATGGCATCAGCTATGAGATCGCCAATCTCTTGGTCATTGTTAGCAGAAATGGCAGCCACCTGTGCAATCTCTTTGCGATCCTGGACCTCTCTACTCATGCTCCTGAGCTGCTCCACCGCAGCGTCCACGGCCTTGTCAATACCCCTCTTGAGGCTCATGGCATTAGCACCAGCGGTGACGTTCTTCATGCCCTCTTTGAAAATAGCCTGAGCCAATACGGTAGCTGTGGTGGTACCATCACCAGCCACATCAGAGGTTTTGCTAGCCACCTCCTTCACCAACTGGGCTCCCAGATTCTCAAACTTGTCCTCCAGCTCGATCTCTTTGGCCACAGTCACTCCGTCCTTGGTAATAACAGGAGAGCCAAACTTCTTCTCAATAACCACATTCCTACCCCTGGGACCCAAAGTGGCCTTCACAGCTTCAGCCAAGAGGTCTACACCCTTGGCGACCTTCCCTCTAACCTCATCCCCGAAAAGGAGTTCCTTGGCAGACATACCTTTCACCTCCTAAAAAAGTTTTTATTCTTCCACAATGGCATAAATGTCGTCTTCTCTCATAACCAGGTACTTCTCACCCTCAATCTTCACTTCGGTACCAGCATACTTACCATAAATCACCTTGTCCCCCACCTTGACACACATAGGCACCTTTTGGCCGTTATCCAGAATTCTGCCGTCGCCCACGGCCACCACTTCGCCCTTCTGGGGTTTTTCTTTAGCCGTGTCGGGGATGATAATCCCACCGCTGGTCTTCTCCTCTTCCTCCTCGAAAGGTTTCACCAAGACCCTGTCGTGAAGAGGCTTCACCTTCATACCACTCCCTCCTTATAAGACTGGATTTTTTCACCTTGTTAGCACTCTCAAGAATAGAGTGCCAATTCCGGTGGGTTTTAATAGGAAGAAGGTTTCAGGTTGTCAAGAGGGTGATCAAAAAAATTTGACATTTAGAGATCAAAAAGAGCCAGCTTCCAAAAAGCCTTACTAAGGGTTAACCCCCTCCCCGGGAACCCCAAAGGGTCCTCACTTCTCCTCCACCTTCACCCGGGCGTCTTCGATGATAGCTTTGTAGAAATAGCCGTATCCAAAATCTTTATTGGCAGCCAGCTTGCCCTTCACCACTACAATGTCGCCCGGCTTGACCACGGTCTGAGTGGTGACGGTGATCTCCGCTTTGCCGTCCTTGCCCGAACCATCGGCGATGTGGAGCCAGTTCTTTCTCATAATATCGGGAAGAAACTTTACAACCTTGCCCCTCACCACCACCTCTTTGCCGTTGAGCTCTCTAGCTTTCTCATAGAGCTGAGCCACGGTGTACCCCCCTTTGGGGGGCCTTATGGAACCCTTGGGGGGAAAGGCCACCTTGAAACCCATACCACCGTGGGGAGACCCGCCATGGAAAGAACCGCCTCCTCCGTGAGAAGGAACCACCTTCTCTTCCCCAGGCAGTTGGAAAGAAGGGGCCACCCCCGAAGAGGCCACGCCTCCCCTCATGGCCCTGGAAACACCACGAAAATCACCCCCCGACGGCTGCCACTGGCCGTTTACTTTGATGCGTGAGGCAAAGAGAATCTCTTCAAAGGTGCGATTCAAACTCCGGCTCTTGAAGTCTCTCATTACCATAGCATCACCAGGGGCTACCTCCACCTTATCGCCCTTCTTCACCTGAACAGGAGGCAGAGCCACCCAAACCTCACCCTTATCGCCTTTCACCACCACATAGGTGTAACCTCCACTGTTGATCACCTGCTGGGCCACACCCCTCACCCCTCCCTGGGGCTGGGCCCTCAGACCAGACACCCAGAAGAGAGAGATCAGAAGACAGGCCACTATCACGGCTTCCCGCCACCTGTACTTCATTCTTCTTCTCCTTCCACAGACAACTTTTCTCCTTCCTCCATCTCCCTTCCTCCCTCTGCCAGACTCTCCAGAAATGTCCAGGAAATGGTCATGTTACAGATCCAACACACCACGGGCTTCTCTCTGTGGTTCAGCCGCTCGGGAGCCACAAAGTTTTGCCCTCCACAATGAGGACAGTTAAAAACCAAAGCCATACTCCACCTCTCTCAATAGATCTCGGTCCAGGGATCCGAGAGCTAACCATTGGGGACTGGTCACCAACCTTTCATTTTCACCCCTTCGCTCTTCCCCTGCCGCCTTCCACCTCACGCCTTACCCTTGGTTTCCAGGGGTCTTAGCACCCTCTCACCCCTCCTCGCAAGGGCTCACCCATTACTCCCTGACAAACCCTTTGACGCCACCGGCCTCCCCTCTAAAATTCCGGAAGCGGCCGAGCCCTCATTGCAGCCAAAAGGACAACCCACTATAAAGAATGACACCAACCAGAGGAGGAGAAAATGGGAGAATTCGTCCATCTTCACCTGCACACCCAGTACAGCCTTCTGGACGGCAGTATCACCATCCCCAAGCTCTTCGAACGGGCTTCTAAACTGGGCTTTCAAGCCTTAGCCATCACAGACCATGGCAACATGTTCGGAGCGGTGCCCTTCTACAAAAGAGCAAAAGAGGTGGGTATCCACCCCATAATTGGATGCGAAATCTACATAGCCCCCGGGTCCAGACTGGAGAAAACCAGTCATAAAGGTCTCACCGACGCCTCTTACCACCTCATTCTATTGGTGAAGGACGAGGTGGGCTATAGGAACCTGGTGAAGTTGGTCTCGGCAGCCCACCTAGAAGGCTTTTACTACAAGCCCAGAATAGACAAAGAGATTCTACAAGAATACTCCCAAGGGCTCATCGCCCTGTCTGCCTGTCTCAAAGGAGAAATTCCCCATCGTATCCTCCAGGGGAACGTGGAAGGGGCCAGGGAAGCCGCCCGAGAGTACCTGGAGATCATGGGGGAAGACAACTTCTATCTGGAAATCCAGCACAATGGCATACCCGAACAGGAAGAGGTGAACCGGGAGCTCATCGCCATATCCCGGGAGATAAGCATCCCCCTGGTAGCCACCAACGACTGCCACTATTTAGATCCCCAGGACGCCCATGCCCACGACGTACTGCTATGCATCCAGACAGGCAAGCTGGTCCAGGATCAGGATCGCTTGAAGATGTCCACAGACCAGCTTTACCTCAGAAGTCCCCAGGAGATGAGAAACCTCTTCTCCCACTTGGAGGAAGCCATAGACAATACATGGGAGATCGCCAACCGGTGCCAGTTTGAGTTCCAGTTCCACCAGCTCCACCTCCCCGTCTATCGGGTGCCTCGGGGGTACGATCTGGACAGTTATCTGGAACACCTAGCCTGGCAGGGACTGGAAAGACGCAAAGAGAAGGGGGAACTCCACCCCCAAAAGGAGTGGGGGGAGTACCAGGAGCGTCTCAAGGAAGAACTGGCCATCATTAAAGACATGGGGTTTTCTGGGTACTTCCTCATCGTGTGGGACTTCGTGCGATTCGCCCGGGAGAAAGGCATTCCGGTGGGACCCGGTAGAGGCTCGGCGGCAGGTTCTCTGGTCTCCTATGCCCTGGGCATTACCAACATAGACCCCCTACCCTATAACCTTCTGTTCGAGAGGTTTCTAAATCCAGAGCGGGTGAGCATGCCCGACATAGACATAGACTTCTGCATGGACCGCCGGGACGAAGTGACAGAGTACGTGCGCCAGAAGTACGGAAAAGACAATGTAGCCAAGATCATCACCTTCGGAACTCTATCGGCCCGGGCGGTGGTGAGGGACGTGGGCAGGGCCATGGGAGTACCATACAAAGACGTAGACCGCATCGCCAAGCTTATCCCCAGCGGCCCCGGTATCAACATGACTGTGGCCAAGGCCATTGAGGAGGTGCCCCAGCTCAGGGAGATAATGGAGGAAAATCCCCAAGTGAGAGAGCTTCTAGAGATCTCCCAAAAACTGGAGGGACTCTCCCGCCACGCCTCCACCCACGCTGCTGGGGTGGTCATCACCCCCGAGCCTTTAACAG
>Ga0190304_1000253_pt1 | contig 25163 bp, 22 predicted proteins | sample 48700712_MG_FD_161670 | JGI IMG/M metagenome (GOLD analysis project Ga0190304, IMG submission 161670) | Hydrothermal vent sediment bacterial communities from Southern Trench, Guaymas Basin, Mexico - 4870-07-1--2_MG | ecosystem: Environmental > Aquatic > Marine > Hydrothermal vents > Sediment ...
GGTAAAACCAGAGGATGAAAATGCCAAAGTTGCCATCAAAGATATTGGTTATGAGAAAAAAATGATCGAATATGATGAAAAATTGAAAAAACTCACTGAAAAAATCTGGAAGGAGGAATTTCTGAAGGAAAAACTCAAAAAGGCAAAAGTAAAAATAGCCTAAATTTATAGCTTTATTTGATATTTTGCCTTTATTTCTGGTAGGCATTACAATGAAATGTGTTTACGAAGAAAGAGAGGGTTATAATATTCTTTGTTTTTCTTTCTCTCTTTCTCATTGTTTTTCTGATCTTTCCAGTAATTAAACTTATCTTTGGTGCCAAGCCCATCTCTCTAATGAAAGTAATAATGGACAAAGATGTACAGAATGCACTTTTTACCTCCCTTATCACATCGATGTTTGCTCTCCTCCTCACTGTTTTATTCGGAACACCGCTTGCATACATACTTGCCAGATATAATTTCACCGGCAAGAGATTACTTGAGACTCTGATAGATATCCCTATAGTGGTTCCTCATACAGTAGCTGGCATTGCAATATTGAATTTTATGGGAAGACATTCATTGATTGGTCAATTCCTTAGCAAATTTGGCCTTTCAATCAGTGGAAATTTACTGGGGATCACCTTCGCAATGCTTTTTGTAAGTGCTCCTTTTTACATCGATGCTCTTAAAGAGAGTATAAGGCTTATACCAGAGAGATTTGAATGGACATCTAGAAGTCTCGGGTATGGATTACTGCAGACTTTTTTCAGAATAACTCTGCCTCTTTCCAAGAAAGGGGCTTTTCAGGGCATGATTCTTACATGGGCAAGAGCCGTATCCGAGTTTGGAGCAGTAATAATTATTGCCTATCACCCAATGACAGCGCCTGTTTTGATATATGAACGGTTCGAGACTCAAGGGCTCTCAGCTTCTAAACCTCTTGCAGCCATTCTCTTATTCTTCACCATCCTTATCTTTGTCATTTTAAGAATTCTAGTGGAGAGAAGACATGATAAAGGTTGAAGACCTGGAATTACAAATAGGAGGTTTCAAACTGGGGCCACTTAATTTTATGATCAGAAAGGAGGAATTTCTTGTTATATTGGGACCTTCAGGTTCTGGAAAGACTCTTTTCCTCGAAACACTTGCTGGAGTGAGAATGCCCTTAAGAGGCAGAGTGTTAATCGACGGAAGAGAAATACTATCACTACCTCCAGAAAAAAGAAGGATTGGAATTGTTTATCAGGAACTTTTTCTTTTTCCACATCTAAAAGTTAAGGACAACATTCTTTATGGAAAACACGCAAAAAAAGAGATACTCGAAGAATTCATTGATATTCTGGGGATTCGACAAATCTTAAACAGGTATCCTCATGAGCTTTCCGGGGGTGAGAAACAGCGAGTTGCTATCCTGAGAGCTCTTGTAAATCAACCCCTTCTTCTTTTACTTGATGAACCCTTTTCATCACTTGATAGAGCTATTAAAGAAGACGCCGTGAGCCTCGTGCTCAAATTAAAAAGAAGATTGAATGTGCCCACCATCATGGTAACTCATGATTTTGAGGAAGCCGTTATGCTAGCTGATAGAATAGCTGTGATGAAAGATGGTAAAATTCTGGATATAGACACCCCCACAAACATATTCAAAAAACCTGCTCACACTTACATAGCTGAATTCACAGGAGTAAAAAATTTTCTCTTGCTTAAAAAAATAGATGATGGGTATTACCTGGGTGAAACAAAAATTACACTCACTCATAAAGTTGAGGATGATACAATTATTGCCACTCTTAGACCTGAAGATATTATAATATCTCTTACCCCAGTAAGTACAAGTGCAAGAAATGTTGTTCCTGCAAGGGTCTCAGAGATCAAAAAAAGAGGGGTTATCAACGAAGTGGTAACAGAGTCCGGGGGCCAAAAAATCACCGCCTATATAACCGATGCATCGCTGGAAGAATTAGAACTTAAAGAGGGAAGAGAAGTTTTTCTTGTCTTTAAGACAACTGCTTTGCACCTCCTAAGATGACTCCCATATTTTTATCCATCATCCTCACTCTGATGCAGTATAACTGGTCTCTCCATGGAGATGGCAGACTTTTACCACTGGAGAACAGAGAGGTTCTTGTGGTTAGTGGAGACGGAAAGGGAAGGTCTTACTGGGAATCAAAATCCATTCTAAAACCGGGTAAAATCTACAAGATTAGTTTTAAGTATTACATTGAACCTGAATCAAAAGGGGGAGCAATAACCTCTCCCACCAGCAATGTTAATATCGACATACCCCTCCACTTTTCAGAAAAAGGGAAATGGATCAAAAAGAGTATTGTTGTGAAAATCAATGAATTACATCTAGAAAGGCTAAAGCTGGGCATCTGGCATGTTAAGGGAACTGTATACTTTGATAGTATCAATGTTGAAGAGGTTAAGGCATTAAATTTTTCCAACAATTATCTTGATCTGGGAGCCGGGGAATGGATTGAGGAAAATCAGTATGTGGCAACATTTCCTTTTCAGTGGACAGAAAGCAACTACCTGAAATTCATTGAGAATTGCACTGCTTTCTTTAATACCAACAGGTACCTTTTTTCCGGCAGGAAGGAAATTGTTTTACTTCACAGGGTAAAAGACAATAAATTCCTGAAGGGTAAAGTAAAAATCCAGATTGCTTATTTCAAAAACGGTAAATTGACTGTGGAGTACTCAAGAAATGGGACTACCTGGCAGGAGATAGGGGTTTTAAGTGGAAAGGCAACCAAGATCTTTGCTTTGCCTGACACAATGTTTCCTGCTGACTCCATTTTTATCAGGATGAGCTCTTCTCCATTATCCTTTTTCCAGGTAGATTTTTACAAATTTACTGGGGAAATCTTTAAGAAATATGGTAAAATCCGAGGTAGGACGGTGTTTTATAAAGAAAGGGGGAATTTACCCGGAATGCTTATACAGCATATCGATCCCGGCTTCCTTGTTCCTTCTTACAAGAACAATCTTCAATTATACCTGGAAAACAAAAGGGGTAACAGGACCAAACTTTTCATTCAACTTGAATCCGAGACTGTCATATCCCGACATACACTTTCAATCTTGCCGCATAACAAATCTGTGGTTAATCTCCACTATAATTTAAAAACCTGGGGAAAGAAAAATCTTAACCTTCTGATCACGGACAAGAAAGACACCCTTATCTACAATTTTTTCTTTTTCGTTCCTCCTTCCTTTTCCTCAGATTTTGGCTATCTTCTCAGTAAAAATGGAGATAAGAAAATCTGGTGGGCAGAATCCGGATATACTGTCTCACGTTACAGGCCATGGCCTGTGAAAAGAAAAGAAATTATCCTAACTTCTGCTAAGAATGAATATGAAGCCTTTCAGCTGGTTATTTTTTGTCAAAGAGTGTGCAAATTAAAAAACATTGTTATTTCCTCCCTGGAAGACGGACCCAATACCCTGAGTAGAAACAATATCAAACTCTTTCTGGAACACTATATTCCCGTGAGCATCCCCTCCTATTACAATGAGCTTCCCGCAATGTATCCCGACCCTATTTTACCACTAAAACTGCCTCTATTACTGAAAGAGGGGAATAATCCTCTATATGTGCGGATATTTATTCCCCCGGATACTCCGGAAGGAAATTACAGTGGATTTATTCGGTTTGAATTTGAGGATACGATTGTGCAAGTTCCTATCAAAATTAAGGTTTTCAACTTTACCTTACCTGAGGAATCTCACCTTAGAAGCGCATTTGGGTTTCAACCTGATGAAGTAAAACGTTATCACCACCTGAATGATAGGAAAAGTCTGAGAGTTGTATTGGAAAAGTATTACAACAGCTTTAAGAAGCACAGAATTTCACCCTATTTTCCCATGGAGCCCATCAAGGTTCGACTTGACTGTGAGAAGGGAAAAATTATTTTTGATTTTAAGGCTTTTGATTCCACAGCATCCCTGTATCTAGATAAGTACAAATTTAATTCATATATCCTGCGTCTTAACTATTTCCCAAAAGGAAGTTTTTACTCTCGTACCCTTCCAGAAATATGTGGCGCTCGCTTTGGAACTCCCACTTACAAGAAATTATTTTCTACCTATCTGAAAGGTATTGTGAATCATCTCAAAAGCAAGGGCTGGCTTGATAAGGCCTTACCTTACTGGTTTGATGAGCCAGCGGAAAAAGACTATCCTTTTGTGAAAAAAGGGATGAAACTGCTGAAAGAAATTGCACCTGAACTTAGGACCTTTTTGACCGAAGAACCAGTCCATGAACTTTATGGCTATGTAGATATTTGGTGCCCTGCCATGGGAAACCTGAATCTAAAGATAGCTAAGGAAAGAATGAAAAAAGGTGAACAGATATGGTGGTATATAGCGGGAGGTCCTCCCCCACCCTATCCTACACAATATATAGAAAGACCCTCCTTCGAATTGAGAATGTGGCCTGTTATCAGTTTTAGATTCGGAATTAAAGGGATTTTGATCTGGAATACAAATTACTGGACAAGCAATCTGGCGTATCCTGATACGTTTCAGAACCCTTACCTTGATCCCATGAGTTACCAAAGGGGATATGGAAAATGGAAAGGCTTTATTCATTACTGGAACAATGGGAATGGAAGGCTGATCTATCCACCCTACGAGGCCTTCTCAGAAGATACTCCTGTTTTATCAGCTCCTGTGAGTTCTTTAAGATGGGAAGCCCTGAGGGATGGCATGGAAGATTATGAATATTTATGGATGTTGAGATCTCTGGAAGTGAATGAAGATTTACCCTGCTATGTTAAGGAGGAAATTAAAAAACTATTACAAAAAATTAACGCTCTCGTCCAATCGCCAACCACATTTCCCCGAAATCCAAGAGAATGGGAGAATATAAGGTGCGAAATGGGCTATTTCCTAGAGAAGGCAAATAAATATATTCACTAAAAAATACCATTGCCAATTTTAATTTTTAGGTGTAAAATAGATTCACAATGAAACTCTCTTCTTATTACGAAAAGCTTGCAAACAGAGCGGTCCGATGCACTCTCTGCAGACATAGATGTATTATTCGTGAAGGAGAAAGTGGTATCTGCAGGGTTAGGGTAAACAAAGAGGGGAAGCTCTACTCCTTGGTTTACGGTTATCCTATTGCACTTCACATTGATCCCATTGAGAAAAAACCTCTTTTCCATTTTTTACCTGGAAGCAACGCACTGTCTATTGCTACAGTTGGGTGTAATTTTAGATGTAAGTTCTGTCAGAACTGGGATATCTCCCAACTTCCCAGGGATTACAATAGAGTGGAGGGATACAAAGTCAGCCCTGAAGAAGTAGTAGGAGCAGCTTTACGTTCAGGTTCCACTATAATTTCTTACACTTATACTGAGCCCACAATCTTTTTTGAATATGCCTTGGATATCTCCAAGCTGGCTGTCAAAAAAGGCATCAAGAACACATTTGTAACTAATGGATATGTGACAGAAGAGGCTTTAAAAGATATTACTCCTTACCTTCACGGAGCTAATATAGATCTTAAAAGTATGAACCCAAAATTTTATGCCAGTGTAATAGGAGCAAGACTCAATGAGGTTCTTGATGGCATCAAAACTTATAAAAAATTCGGCATCTGGCTGGAAATAACCACACTTATAATCCCGAGATACAATGATAGTGAAGACGAACTTAGAGAGATTGCCCGTTTTATACGTGACGAGCTCGGGGACGGTACACCATGGCATGTTTCACGATTTTACCCTGCCTACAAATTCAAACATGTTCCTTCTACACAGATCTCTGCTGTCAGAAGGGCAAGAGAGATAGGACTGGAGGAGGGACTTAAATACGTTTATACAGGGAATATACCTGGAAATGCTGGTGAAGATACACACTGCCCCTCTTGTGGGGAGGTTCTCATCAGAAGATGGGGGTTTTCGGTAGTTGAATACAACATAACAAACGGAAAATGCCGGTTTTGCGGAGAAAAAATTGATGGCGTGTGGAAATAATTTAACATCCATGGAGGTGCTTATATGAATCTATTGTTACTTGGAATGCTCATTCTACTCTCTAAGCCCCATATAGCAAATCCAATAAAAAATGAAACTATGATTAAGATTTTAAATCCTGCTGAAAGAGTACTCATAAACAAACAGCAGTTTACCGCAAGACCTTCAAATTATGAGAATTTTTACAAATTGTATGAGGACCTTGCAAGTAAACATATACCACTTTACATCACTATTGATCCCTTCCTTCATGTATCCCATGTACTTTATGATTATTCCCTGCGTTCTGCCGAGTTGAATTATTTTTATCCAACGCTTGTAGAAATTACAAAGTTCATGGTGGAAGAAATGCGAAAACTTACCAGAGTAAAACACAAGGAGATTTCTCACACAGCGAGAAGGAACCTTGCTTATTTTGAAGTTGCCCTAAAACTATTGGATGAAAATTTTACACCAGATCCTGATGTATCAGGTAAAGTGGAGCATGATATCAGGGCCATAGAAGAACATGAAGGTTTTGACTCTTCTTACACAATGGGAATAATGGAAGATTTCTCTCAATACGTTCCCCGAGGACATTACACAAGAAATGAAACCTTTAAACGTTACTTCAAGGCTATGATGTGGTATGGGAGAATGAGCTTTTATCTGTCTCCAAGAGGTAAGAAGAATCTAAGGAACATACAGCTGACAAGGCAGGCTATACTCATAACAAAAACCCTTATGGATAATCCTAAAATACTCCAAAAATGGAAATCCATTTATGAACCCACAGCTTATATGGTAGGAAAGTCCGATGATCTTTCTCCTCTTGATCTTATTCCTCTGGTCAGGAAGCACTTTCCTCAATTCCCCATTGGGTTCCATGATGACACCAAAATAGTGGCATTCATGCAGAAAGCTACACAACTGCGACCCCCGAGAATATTCTCTACATATTATACAGACAGAGAAAAACCTCGTGTTATCCTTTCCTCCTTCAGATTCATGGGGCAGAGATTTGTTCCCGACTCATACATGTTCCAGAACCTCGTTTACACAGCTGTGGGGACCCGTGAAAAGCCAAGACTTTTCCCAAAAGGGCTTGACATACTCGCTGTGCTGAATATTCCACGAGCTGAGGAAATCCTTAGGGATTACTATAATGAATTCAGCTATTTTGGTTATAAAGAAATGCTCGATTCATTGAGACTCATCTTTTCCAAACTTAGCCGAAGAGACTGGCATCAGAACGCTTACTATCACTGGCTTTATATAATCTATCTTATCAATATCACCCCGGAAGGTATAATCCCGATGTTTATGGTAACCCCTGCTTATCAGGACAAACTACTAGTTACCTCCTTAGGTTACTGGGCTGAATTGCGGCACGATACTATTCTCTATGCCAAACAGAGCTATACTGCGAAAGTGACGGCAGTTCCTCCTGAAAGAAAATTCTCTAAAATCGTATATGTAGAACCCCTCCCAGAAGTATACAAGGAACTCCAGGAATTTGCTGACAGCCTTAGAATAAAACTTACTGCTTATAATATTCTCAACCCTGTAATTTCGTCAAAACTTGAGTCTTTTTCCGAAATTGTATCCAAATTAGAGGAAATTTCGTTAAGAGAGCTGGACGGAAAATCTCCAACTCCCAGTGAGTGCGAAGAACTATATAAAATTGGAACAATCCTTCAACAACTGGTTAGAATCCCTGGAAAAGAAAAATATACTTCTCAAACGGATAAAAAGATGGCTTTAGTTGCAGATGTGCACACCGATCCGAATTCCAAGAAGGTCCTCGAAGTTGCGGTGGGAAATCCTCTTATAATATATACTGTAATTCCATACAATGGAGACAATTATCTTGCTGCTGGAGGTATGTTCTCCTATTTTGAATTTACCCACCCTATGGATGACAGACTCACCGACGAAAAGTGGCAGAATATGCAACCCTATGACAGAATTGAAGACTGGATGAGGAGTTTTGTTATAACAAAGTAATCAGAAAAGAGTAGATATAACAATCTTTCTCCTCTGAGAATAAGGAATTTGGCCATTTATAGTGATATAAGGGAGTGATTTTTGAAGCCCCTTCCCTATTTTTAAAAATTCTTCTTCACTGTTAATTTTTTTAATTTGCCTTAATTTTATTATTTTTTTCGCACTTTTTGGGCCTATACCTGGTACACGTATAAGTTCTTCGAAGTCTGCTCTGTTTATCTCTACAGGGAAAAACCATCTATTTTTTGTGGCCCAAACAGTTTTAGGGTCCTTTTCCAGAATCAAATTCCCGCCTTCAGAAAAAACGAGTTCTTCTAATTCAAATCCATATTTCCGAAAAAGATAATCCACTTGATAAAGCCTGTGCTCTCTCAAAGGGGGAGTTGGTTCTTTCCCTTCGAGGGGTGTACCCGGAATAGGATGAAATGCACTATAATATACTCTGGATATACTGGTTCTGGTATATAGATCCCATACCCGCTTCAGTATATCGATATCCTTTTCACCGGAAACACCCACAACAAACTGTGTGGTGAATCCATCCTTGAGGAAGAAGCGAGGAGCTTCCTTTTTTAGCTTATCTATGTAAAGTAGGGGGGAAAGAAGATACTCGCTGAATTTCTTCTTTTGCGATATGCCCTTAAAGAATCTTTCATCAGGTACTTCAAGGTTAATAGATATCCTGGAAGCGAGCCGAAACGCCTCTTCTATTGTCTGTCTCGAGACTCCAGGTAAAATTTTAAGATGGATGTAACCACGGAATTGATACTTTTTTCTTATGATTTCAACAGTTTCTATCATCTCCTGCATGGTTTTTTCGGGATTCCCCCTGATACCTGAACTAAGGAAAAGTCCGCTGACTATGCCCTTTCTCACGAGTTCCATAAAATAGGTGGCAAGCTCTTCCTTGGTAAAGGAGGTTCTCTTGAATCTTCTGTATGCATTAAAGGGACAATAAGCACAATCATTCTCGCAGGCATTCGACATGAGTACCTTAAAGAGTTTTACCTTTCTTCCATCCGGGAGCATTGTAGGGTATATCCACTGATTCAAAGTAACAGGAGATACTCTTTTTACCTCCCTTGAAATAAAACAATCACCACATATATCGTATTTTGCTGAATCCGACAGGATCTTTAATTTAGTTTCCAGCTCCATATCAAGTTAAATATACTTACATCCACCCGGTATGTCAATAATGGTAAATAATTGAAACAAGAGGATAAAACAGTATACAAAGAGCAGAAAAGTGAACTACTACATAGATTTCTATGTAGCTTGTTTCTGTAGTAATTGTTCCACCTTTTCCATGGTAGTATCTATAATGCACTCTATTGCTTTTCTGTCTGTATAATAACCTGAGGTTTTGGTGGTACCTTGTCTTATCACACACACCTCTGCTTCATCGGTCTTTTGAAACTCCATAACAAGCTCTATTTCACAGCGAAACTCTACATCAACCTTTCTTTCCAGTTGAAATCCAGATTTTGTAATAATGACACCGTAAAAGTAAGGATATCTTCTATTACCCACTTTGTTAATTGAAACTTGAAACTGAATATGATAAAAAAAATCGGGTACTTTTGGGGGCAGAACCTTTAATCTCACGTCCAGGGGAATTCTTCCCTCCCCATATTCTCCTATTTTGAAAACCGGGATGATTCTGAATCCCTTGTATATTTTTTCCATGTATTTAATAGCATGACTCAGGGTGTCCACTGTCACATCAAGTGCCCCTGGGATATCAACCTTCCTTGATCCTGCAATACTGAAATAAAAGATAATAAGAAAAAGATCTAATAAAATAAAATCTAGCGTTTTATTGAAAAAGATTCTGTACAGCTCAAATGGTACTGACAGGGCAATGAATGTAATTCCGGCAATGTAAAGGACGAGAAAAAGTCTAAAAAACTTTTCCAGAGATGTTCCCGATGACCACATTTTTATCAAACGAACCCTTTCGTATAATTTTGCAAATTCCTGTATTGTCACATCTTTCCAGGTAGATTTTTTCAGGGAATATTGGTTCAACCTCAATCTGTATCCTTTTATCCAGTTTAGAACCAGGGCCAAAATCAAAAAAACAAGACCTGGCAGAAATTTTCCTTGCACAATATGAAAATATCCTGCAACAGCAAATAAAATGAAAGTTACGGGTATTCTTAAATAGTCCGGTATACCTCCTATCAGATAAATTCTAACCCTTTGCATCGGCTCTTATCTCCCTGAGCTCACTGGACCCAACAGCTCTCCAGTAAAGGGGACATGCTGCTCCGCATTTTTCCTTTAAGTCGCACTCTTTGCATTCTTCTGGGACATAGTGCATTTCTCTAAAAAATTTACATTTTTCTGAGAACCATATCTCCTCAAAATTCTCTTCTAAAAGATTACCTACAGCCCCTGGGTAGCTAGAGCACGGGAGGATATTACCGTAAGGGTCTACACTCAATAAGCCGTGACAGGCGGCACACTTCTTACTTCCGAGCCCGTACATCACTGTGTTGTATATACACATGGGGAGAGGCGAATACCACATGAACTCTATGCCGTGCTCTCTGGCCTTTTCTTTTAAAAAGTTAATATTCTCTCCCACTTCTGAATATTTTAGATAAAGTTCTTGATGGGACAACGCATTTCCCTCAGGTATTATGAGATTCATGGAGAATCTCTTGAGACCTAGACTTCTGAATAATTCAATAAATTCATTTAAATAATTCACGTTTTTTCTATTAAGTGTTGTGTTTGTATGAACATAAATCCTGGCTCTTATCAGATTTTTAACACCTTCTATAGTTTTTTGAAACGACCCTGGTACCCCGGTCAGTTCATCGTGTACTTCCGGAATCGGCCCTTCAATACTAACCTGTGCGCTTTGAAGTCCCGCCTCTTTTAATCTCTCTGCATATTCCCGAGTTATAAGTGTGCCATTGGTGATCAAATTTACACGAAGACCTATTTTTCTTGCGTAAGCAATTAGTTCTGGAAGATCTTTTCTGAGAGTGGGCTCTCCTCCTGTGAAACTGAGAAAGGGAACCATAGCATCCGTTTTTATAATATTGATTATTTTTTTGGCATCCCGCGTGTCCAGTTCACCATTTTTTTTCACAGAAGCAGAAACGTAACAGAACTTACATCTCAAATTACACCTGTAAGTCACTGCAAATTCTGAAAGAATAGGATAGACATAAAAATCGTTACTGAATTCTCTAAACTCAACTGCATTTAACTCCATATTTTCCACTTTTCCCGTTTTGATAAGAGTTACTAGATCCTGAAAAAAATAGAGAATATCTTTTCGTATTTTATCTTCCTTTGGAAGGCTTTTAAGAAGACCCCGGATGTTACCGCCTTGGAGTAAAAAAGTCAGGATTTTGATACCAGTTTTGTTTAATTTATAAACCCTGTTGGGCGGTAAGATCAGCACTCCATCCTTTTCTCTGACAAAAATGTATTCCCTAACCTGATTAATAAAATCGTCTATCCAGTAAAGTTCCTTCTCTTTCAATGCGCGCCTCCGGATACGCATGCTGAGTGGCATGCAGAGTGACAGGCAGAATGACAGGCGGAGTGACAGGCAGAATGACATGCTGAATGGCACGCTGAATGACAGGCTGAATGAACGAAACATGCAGAATAACATGCATCCGAGTGTATAAAGGTGGAATAATCGGGATATATACTCTCAACCCTTTCAAACTCCCTTATACGTCTCGTTTGGTAACCATGGGAACCGACATACACAAACATCCCTCGTTTTTCTTTAGCTTCGCCCCTTTCAATGAATCTCTTTCTGTAGTAAGCCCTGGTTGCTTCCAGATCACAATCCCATGTTTTATACGAAATTTTTTCGGCAAGAAGCATAAGAACCTGTTTCAATCCATCTTCATATACAGTTCTCTCCTCGGGATCTACAGCCTTTGTAAAAGCTTTTTCATAGTATTTGGTGGCTTTATTTGGGTCTATAACCCTTATCTTAAGAGGATCAATAGATGTAAGGGCAAGAACACCTTTCTTCTCCAGATTGGAAAGGATAAGATTCAACACGTCACTTACAGAACCACCCAGAAGAAAAAGGGCCTCCACTTCATCCAGTTCCGCAATTTTGCCCTTTTTTCTATATGTTGAAACTTGAATTTTGGGAGGTACCCACTTTTCACTGAACCATGAAATTCTCGGTAAATTATTATAGAAAGCAACCTGCTTCTCTCTTTTCTTCCATGAAACTAAGATAAAAATAATTGCCATAACTCCGTAGCCGATAAGCCATAGGAGATAGGGAGTTTTCTTTCGTGAAATGCTCTTTTTTACCTTTACTCTCCCAAATCTTGCAATATCAAAATATTCAGCAGGAAGATAGAGCTTCACCGGCATCTTTTCATAAGCACCCAGTCTCTCCCTGTAGATCCCGAGAGAAAAGTATTTCTTACCCCGGTATTCTTGGCCATAGTAAAACATCCTGTATTTTTCATTCATAAATTTCTCGGTCAGAAGTCCCAGCTCTGAAGCCTCTTCAAAACTCAGCCTGGACTTACCAATTTCAACGGGAAAATGTATATATATTGCTTGGTGCTGCATGGAATACTCCCATATGAAAGGAGCCCAGTTTAAAACCACCAGATCTCCGTAATCAGGACTTACTGTATGTGCCAGGTACCCAGCCTTCCCAAAATCTTGTCCAAAATGGATGATGTAAATTACATCTCCACGATCTATACTTCTGTTACCACCAAGCACAATGTCATATTTACCTTTTCTTACCTCCGTAATTTTTAACGGGATTTTTTCACCATTTTCAAGGAGAGCTACAGAACTTCTGTAATCAAAATAGGGTATTGATTCGAAGTCACCAAAATAGAAACCATGAAATGGTCCCTTTTTCACATTCCATTTAATTTTGTATGTGATATCAGCTCTGCCGTCTTTGAATAGTGATAAATCAACCTCCACCCACTCGAGTGAAACTTGAATTGCAAATAATCTGGAATAGACAAAAAGCAGAAGCAAAACTTTAAAATACCTCATCTACTTCCTCTAAAATTACTCCTCCTTTAACGCCTCGAGCCTTACCATCAAGAGATCGGCTTGGGCACTAATGAATTCAGCATATGCAGCTTTACTTTCACTCCATTTCGATTCATCCGGGAAAGTAGAAACCACACCGTGCCATACAATCTCATATACTCTTCTCAGAACATCCTCCGCTTTCTCCTTTCCCCGATATTCAAAATGAACTACAACCGGCACAGGTTGAAAGACCGGTTGAGGACCGCTGACCACCTCTGTTGATGCTCCAAGGAATACAACTTCCATCTCTTCTATCACATCCAGATGTTCTCTTATTGCAGCTATTACCGAGGCTATGGAATAGTCTGCGGTGGGAAACTCCATTCTCAATGCATTTCCTTCAATTTTACCGTACGGCAAATTCATCTTTCACCTCCCAAAATTAAGTTTAATAAAAAAACCCATAAAAAGCAAGTATTTACAATTAATCAGACCGATAATCTAATAATATTCCCCATTTTATTAATTTTCCCGAGGGAGATGTTTTTATAGGAACCTTGACTAATCATCTCATCTGTTTTATCATAGATGCACTTCAAAAGAAGGGAGGTATTATTATGGCTCATAAAAAGGGAATGGGTTCAAGTAAGAATGGAAGAGACTCTATTTCGAAACGTTTAGGCGTTAAAAGATTTGAAGGCCAAATTGTGAGAGCAGGTAATATTCTTGTCAGACAAAGGGGGACGAAATTTCACCCTGGTTTCAATGTGGGTAGAGGTGGTGACGATACACTATTTGCGTTAAGAGATGGCGTAGTGAAATTCGAAAGAAGAAAAAACAGAGTTTACGTCTCTGTATATCCCTTTAATGCATAAGAAAATAATTAACCTGTTCTTTCACCAATAAGTTCCTTAAATTCCAAGGCATTTTTATACATCATCGTGTTATTAAAAAGTACGTAATTTTCAGCCTTGGATAGCATGGATAAGAGCTCCCGAAGTTCTTCTGTACTATAATCATACTTGTATCCTTTTCCCCTTCCATGGAGTCTAAAATAGCAGATATCTCCGTAGAGCTGTTTATCTTTAAAAGGGTCTACAACATGGATTACATCGATTTCAGGTAAGATTTTTCTGAGAATTTCCACATCCCATCCTCTGGGTTCCCAAAGGTATATAATATTATCGTTCCTCTCTATGCTTCTGAAGAAGGCTCTGATATTATTAATATGCTCATCTAAGGGTTTAAAGGAAGCAGGAGTTTGGAAAAGGATGAACCTGGCATTAATTGCTCGGGCAAGTGCCAGTATGTTCTTATACACTTCGAAAACCTCACTTGTAGGTCTAAAATATCCATAACAGTTTTTCTTATCCATACTTATTTCCAGGCCGGCTTTTCGGTATGTGGGACTTTCCGGAGGGTGGGTAATCATCTGATTGGCCTTTACCGACCAGATAACATGGGGGGCCCTGTCTTTCCAGCTCTTCACTGTTTCAATTCTGGGTAATTTATAAAATGTCTTCTGAATTTCTATTACATCAACCTCAGAATCCAGTTTTTCCAGCCTTGCCGGGAACCCACAGACACCTACTTTAATCTCCATATTTTACGTCTAAAACCTTAAATTCAATCTCACCATTTCTGTTATTTTCTGAGACCTGGACAGCAAAATTAAGGGGCTTACCACTCTGTATGATTTCTCTCTTATCCATGGCATCAAATGCAATGGCTCTCCTCTCAATTTGCGCTTGCTTCAAGGTGAAACTGATATGCCTGTCCTTCATCACTCTAATATCATTTTTCACTGTGACATTTTTTGCAACAAATACAGGCTGTGGATTCCCCATCCCAAAAGGAGAAAGTTTCCTGTATACAGAAAGAATATCTTGGTTTATGTCCGAGAGTCTTATTTCACCATCGATGTAAAGTTCAGGCTCAAAATACTCCTTTTTAAGTCTCTCTTTTGCCAGTTTATTTAGGGCTCGCCGAAAATCCTGTAGATTCTCCTTTTCCAGTCTGAGACCTGCCGCCATTTTATGACCGCCAAAAGAAAGCAGATATTTTTCAAGATCCAGTAAAGCATTGAAAAGGTTAAAATTCTGTATGCTCCTTCCAGAACCTTTTCCTATACCTCCTGTAAAACTGAGAAGGATGGTGGGTCGGTTATATTGCTCCACCAGTTTGGATGCAACAATACCTATCACTCCTTCATGCCAATCTTCAGATCCAAGCACAATAACCCAATCTTTATCGAGGTCCATCCTCCTCACCATTTTTTCTGCTTCACTCAGAATCTTCCTCTCAATCCCTTGCCTTTCCTTATTCGTCCTATCCAGTTCTCTGGCAAGCTGTAATGCCTCTAATCCATCTCTTGTTGAGAGAAGTTTAAAGGCCTCAATTGCGTGGTTCAGCCTCCCTGCGGCATTAAGACGTGGTGCAAGTATAAATGATATGTGCCAAGGTTCAACCTTGCCATTCAGTCCTGTAACAGATTTAAGAGATTTTATTCCGGCTTTTTTACTCTTTTCCAGTATTTTGAGTCCAAAATGAACAAAAACTCTGTTCTCTTTAACCAGGGGAACAATATCTGCTACCGTACCTAGGGCAACAAGATCAAGGTCCCAGTACAAGTGATTAAGATTGAGCGAGAGCTTTCTGTAAAGAGCCTCGAGAAGTTTGAACGCAACACCAACTCCCGCAAGGTCTTTGAATGGATAATCGTCAACTTTGGGATTGATTATAGCTGTGGCTTCTGGAAGAGTTTCTCGGGGTTCATGATGATCAGTCACTATAACGTCTATTCCGTATTTTCTGGCCATTTCAATCTCTTCTAGAGCCGTTATTCCGCAATCAACTGTGATGATAAGACTGATCCCCTCCTCTTTGGCTTTTTCAATCCCTTGACTGGAAAGGCCATACCCCTCAGTAAATCTATCTGGGATGTAAGGAATGACATTTAAGCCGATACTAGTCAGGTTTCTATAAAGTAAAGAAAGTGAAGTTACACCATCCACATCGTAATCACCATGAACCATAATCTTCTGGGATTCTTTCATCGCGGTAATAATTCTTTCCACAGCCTTATCCATATCCCTCATAAGAAAAGGATCATTAAGGTCTTCAAGTCTGGGTTCAAGAAAAGCCGGGCTTTCCTCAGGTGAAATTCCTCTTGCGGAAAGTACCTGAGCTATAGGGAGGGGTAAACCGTAAAGGTTTAAATCATAAATATGTTTTCTTCTAATCCACCTCACTTCTAAAGTTTAACACCGCGTTTTTGGAGAGTCAAAGGATTTGCTTTATAATAGAATTTATGAAAAAATTACCCATTGGGAAACTCCCTCCCGATTTTCTTCAAGAACTTCTCGAAAGATTTCAATATTCCGATAAAAATATCCTGATAGGGGCTTCTTATGGTGTAGATGGCTGCGTTATCAGAAGCGGTGGGGTAGAGGTTGCTCTTACCACCGATCCTATCACCTTCACAACCCAAGAACTTCCATACTATCTTATAGGGGTTAATGTGAACGATATCATGTGTATGGGTGCCCTACCTGAATATATGCTTGTTAATCTCTTCTTCCCTCCTGGAACATCTGAAGAATATGTTAGAGAAACTTTTGATAAAATAAATGAAATTGCTTCCAGATATAATCTTAAGATTGTGGGGGGGCATACGGAAATAACTTACGGGATAGATAGAACAATTGCTTCTGCTTTTATTATAGGAAGAGTTATAAAGAACATCGGGCCTGCCAATGTAGTCCCAGGTGATAGTATCGTCTTGGTCAAGGGGATAGCAATAGAGGGAACCTCTATTCTGGCCAGGGAAAAAGAAGATGAACTCCTGAAGAAGTTAAGTCCCAATATAATAGAGAGAGCAAAAAAATTTCTCTTTGACCCTGGAATTATTATTTTTAATGAAGCCATCATTGCTCTTGAAAAATTTGATATTCACAATATGCATGACCCCACTGAGGGTGGTATCTTTACTGCACTTTATGAAACTCTATTTGCGTCACACAAGGGAGGCTTGATTTATATCGATAATATTCCAATTTATGAAGAAACCAGAGTACTATGTGAAATATTTGGTGTAGATCCTTTCGGTCTTCTTGCTTCAGGATCATTGATAATAATACTTCCTGAAGATGAAGCATCAAAACTTGTAGATGAATATCGTAAAAACGGAATTGAGGCTAACATAATCGGAAAGGTCATGGAAAGGGAATATGGAATAAAATTGTTAAATAAAGGGAAAATAGAGGATTTAAAGCCTTTTGAAAGGGATGAAATAGTGAGGGTTTTAGAATGAAGAAAATATTTCTTGTCTTAGTGCCATTGATGTTGAATGCTTCACCCTGGATATTCCGTGTATCTGGTGAATCTTCTCTTTCAAAATATGGGGGGACTCTCAAGAGGAGAAGTGCATATGCCTCTGTTGCCATGAAAGCAGATTTGATAAGATTGAAAGACAGCTTGTTTCTTATGGTGGGAGGCAAAGAAGCAGTCTGGATGGGAAGAGACAAGGGACCCATACAGCTTGACCCACAACAGGCAGATTATCTACTGCAAGGCGGTGTAATAAAATATCTCGCCTTTGGGAAGTATATCGGTGTAATTCTTGACCATCCCTGTTACCACCAGATAGACACACTGGTGGTCAGATCCCTGTATTGGAACAAGATTAAACTTATTTATGGCAATTATAGAACTAAGAAGCCCCTTCAATATCTAAAATTAAGATATCATATTGAAGTTGGGTCGTTCCTGAGACACAAAGATATCCCCTGGCTCACGAAGGGCTTGGACTTTCAGTTTGATATATACGCCAGAGCGGAGTATGCTTTCCTAAGAGTAGGAGAAGTAAAGATTTACACAGAATCTCAACTTTACATGGGGATATCTATGAATTATAATTTTCACCCCTCCCTGGAAATCAATCTTGGTTTTTCAATAGCTGGAGAGGAGGGGGAAGGAAGATTTTTTGTAGGAATTAGACCTATTGACAGGAAGACATTTAGGGAAGCTGAAGGTGTTCCTTACATTGGTGTAAAAATTTTATATTAGGAGGGTTGAAAATGGGAAAACTATTTACTTCTGAATCTGTAACACAGGGTCATCCTGATAAGATATGTGATCAGGTTTCAGATGCGATTCTTGATGCAATACTTAAAGATGACCCAAATGGGAGAGTGGCAGTTGAAGCCCTCACCACCAGGGGGATGGTTATAGTAGCAGGTGAGATCAGTACCACCACTTATGTTGAAATACCTGCAGTTGTCCGTGAAGTAGTGAGAGAAGCAGGATATACCAGACCAGAATATGGCTTTGATCACCAATCTGTTGCTGTGATTTCCTCGATCCAGGAACAATCACAGGATATAGCGCAGGGTGTGGATGTCGGCGGCGCCGGTGACCAGGGCCTTATGTTTGGCTTTGCTGTAGATGAAACACCAGAACTTATGCCTCTTCCAATAATGCTCGCCCACAGACTTGTAAGAAGGCTTGCAGAGGTTCGGGAAGCAGGCATTCTTCCATATTTGAGACCAGACGGGAAATCTCAGGTTACTGTGGAATATGATAATGAAGGCAAGCCTGTACGGGTTGATACTGTTGTTCTCTCTGCGCAACATGACGAAGATATAAAATTGAGTGTTCTTCAGGAAGATCTCAGGGAACTAGTGATAAAACATGTGATTCCCGAAGAACTAAGGGACAAAAATATAAAATGTTACATTAACCCTACCGGCAGATTTGTGATCGGTGGTCCCGTGGCGGATACCGGTGTTACAGGACGTAAAATTATGGTGGATACCTACGGCGGATATGCCAGACACGGTGGCGGATGTTTTTCAGGTAAAGATCCAACAAAAGTAGATAGGTCAGCGACTTATATGGCTCGTTATATTGCGAAAAATCTTGTAAAGGCAGACATTGCAAAGAAAGTAGAGGTCCAGCTGGCCTATGCAATTGGTGTGGCCGAACCTGTGGCGATATATGTGGATACCTTTGGTACTAGTGATGTCCCGGAAGAGGTGATCGTAAAAGCCATAAGAAAAAGATTCGATCTTACACCACGGGGGATCATAGATGAACTCAAATTACTGAGACCAATATATAAAAGAACAGCTTCTTATGGCCATTTTGGAAGAGAAGAGGAAGGTTTTACCTGGGAAAGAACAGATGCAGCCAAGGACTTTCTGGAGTTGATACATGGCTGATTTTAAAATAAAAGATATATCTCTGGCAGAACAAGGAAAAGAAAAAATTGAATGGGCTTCATCCAGGATGAAGGTTCTCTCTCTCTTGAGAGAGAGAGGTAAAAAGCAAAAGCCCTTTAATGGTACAACCATAGCAGCCTGCCTGCATGTTACATCTGAAACTGCAAATCTGATGATAGCTCTGAAAGAGTCGGGAGCGGAAGTATATCTTGCACCTTCCAACCCACTGTCCACACAGGATGACGTTGCTGCAGCACTAGTTAAGTTTTACAAAATACCGGTATTTGCAATTAGAGGAGAAGATAGACAAAGTTACTATGAAAATCTCAGGGAAGTGGCTTCAAGGAAACCGCATATAACACTGGATGATGGCGGTGATCTTACTGCATATATCCACGAAAATAGACTATTTGATGGGATTCTTGGTGGGACAGAAGAGACAACGACAGGTGTCATAAGATTCAGAGCCATGGAAAAGGATATAGCACTCAAATATCCAATAATTGCTGTTAATGATTCTCGGACTAAATATCTCTTCGATAACAGATACGGCACAGGTCAATCCACCATTGACGGAATTTTAAGAGCAACAAATATACTGATTGCAGGATTGAGATTTGTGGTAGCAGGATATGGCTGGTGTGGAAGAGGTATTGCAATGCGCGCCAGAGGTATGGGGGCGAATGTTATCATAACCGAGGTTAATCCTATCAGGGCTCTGGAAGCTCGTATGGACGGTTTTGAAGTCCTTCCCATGGAGGAGGCTGCAAAGATAGGGGACATATTCGTCACAGCTACAGGTTGTAAAAATGTAATAGATGAAAAACACTTTTATCTTTTAAAAAATGGTGCTATACTTGCCAATTCTGGACATTTTGACGTTGAAATCAATGTGAGAAAACTGAGGGAAATAGCAGTTTCTCATAAAAAAATACGTGATAATGTAGAAGAATTTACCCTCGAGAATGATAAAAAATTTTATCTTCTAGCAGAGGGTAGACTTGTAAACCTAGGCGCTGCTGAGGGACATCCTCCAGAGGTTATGGACTTATCTTTTGCAAACCAGTACCTTGCTGCAAAATTTATCCTCGAAAATAGGGAAAAGCTTGAAAATCGGGTATATGTGCTTCCTCCTGAGATCGACGAAGAGATTGCAAAATTAAAACTGAAATCTCTTGGTATCACCATAGATGAACTCTCAGATGAACAGATTAGATACCTTAGAAGCTGGAGAGAAGGTACCTAAAGCAAGTTTGACTTTGTATATTGGATATCATAGAATTTAAGCCAACAAGGAGGTAATATGGTTCCTCTTTTGTTATCAATTTTGTTCAGTCTGGAGCCTGTTAGAAATGTAAGGGCTTTTGATACCCCCGATGACGGGGGTGGAAGCATTACCGTAACCTGGGAGATTCCCGAATCTGATACCTTCATCACCAGAATAGAGATATTTAGAATGGAAGGCAGTACGGAAGCCACTCCCGAGCTGGTCGGCTACTTCTTGAGGCCTCAGACTCAATTTGTGGATAATACTGTAGAGGATGGTATCCCCTATTACTATTTTGTAAGAATAAGAAGTGACTCGGTTTATGTCGACTCCAAAATAACTACAACACCAGCCATAAGTAAAGCTCAATGGTTCAGTGGTAGGAGATTGCCTGCATTGATTATCCTTGTCCTATATTTTGGTTTTCTCATGTTTTACATCTTCAAGGCAAAGACTGGTGGGAGTCTATTTATACGGAAGATTGCGGGACTTGAAGCAATTGATGAAGCAGTGGGTAGATCAACGGAGATGGGACGGCCAATACTGTATATTCTGGGTCTTGGTTTCATCAGTGATATTCCTACTGTAGCCTCTCTTGCAATATTAAAGAGGGTATCTAAAAAGGCGGCAGAATACGAGGCAGAGGTTATAGTTCCATGTTTTGACCCCATCGTGATGGTGGCTGCACAGGAAACTGTTAAAGAGGGCTATCTAGAGGCAGGAAGACCTGACCTTTACAATGAAGGTCAAGTATTCTATTTAACCTCAGATCAATTTGGATATGCAGCGGGGGTTGATGGTATAATGCTTAGACAAAGACCCGGAGCTGTATTTCTACAGGGTTTATTCTTTGCTGAATCACTTATTCTTGCTGAAACTGGACATTCAATTGGAGCTATTCAAATTTCAGGTACAACTGCTGTTACACAGTTACCATTCTTTATTGCCGCCACAGACTATACACTGATCGGGGAAGAGATGTATGCAGCAAGTGCTTATCTTTCCAAAGACCCACTGGCACTCGGAACTATAAAAGGAGAAGATATCGCTAAAATGGTACTCGTGGTACTCATTCTCATAGGAACCTTAATGGAAACCTTGGGTATTCACTGGTTAAGCAATTTCTTTGCACTATTTTAAGGAGGATAAAAAATGAAAAGAGAAATCCCTCTCGCAATAACTTTTATATCCGGATTCCTCTTAATTGTTGCGCTTTTTATTCCCCATAAACCATTCGGGACCCTCCAAGAAACATTCAATGATTGGTATATCATAGTATCAGGGTTCACAATGATTCTTGGTATTGATAGTCTACTCCTACACAACTGGAACAAAGTTAAAAGAAGAAAGAGTGACTGGCCATATGCTCTGGCACTGATCATGAGTTTCTTTCTCACCTTCCTTTGGGGTCTATATTCTATTGTTTACGAACCAACCCATAATCCTTTTGCTCCCACAGCTTCCTTCTTGAAATATTTCTATAAATCTATTTTCGTACCTCTTCAAGCAACAATGTTCGCACTTCTCGCATTCTTCATAGCTAGTGCAGCTTACAGAGCTTTCAGGGCACGGGAAATTAACTCTACCCTCCTCTTATTTTCTGCTGCTCTTGTGATGCTTGGAAGAGTTCCGGAAGGCGAGCAAGCTGCTCCTTATGTATTTGGTATCATCTTACTCCTTTTTGCAGTCTACTTTTTCATCGAGGCTTCACTTCTCACCGCTGGATTTCTCAAATATCTTTATATAGCCCTGGGTGTGCTTCTTCTCGTAGCAATATATCCTGTGGGTAAACTCCTTCTGGCATATCTTCCTAAAATTGCTGACTGGATTATGAATATTCCCCAGCTTGCTGCCAAGAGAGGAATCCTTATTGGTGTGGCTTTAGGTGGAATCGCAATGTCTCTGAGAATCATTGTGGGCATTGAGAGAACCTATCTCAAGTAGGAGGCTGAATATGAGGGAATTTTTTGAAAAATTAGGAAAGATTGATAGAAGGATCATTTATCTTATAGTGGCCATAGGTGTTATTATTCCAATACTTTTTAAAGCGAGGCTGCCTATAAAACCTCTGCCTGAGGTGAGGCAGGCATTCGATTACATAGAATCTCTTCCTGAAAGTTCTGCAGTCCTCATCTCTATAGATTACGATGCATCCAGCATGCCAGAGCTACAGCCTATGCTTTACGCCCTTCTCAGACATGTCTTCCGTAAAAACCTCAGGGTCATCATGCTGGGACACTGGCCACTTGGAGTTCCTCTTGGCCAAATCGCGCTTGAAGACGTGGCCAAGGAAATGGGCAAAAAATATGGAGTAGATTACTGTTTTCTTGGTTACCGACCAGGAATAGCTGCTGTGATGTTGAACCTTGGAAAGGAGATCAGATCTGTATTCGCTTCAGATTATAAATACACTCCTCTGGACTCTCTGCCCATGATGAGAAACATACACAATTACAATGACATAGCCCTTCTCATTGGTCTAGAAGCTGGCTCTGTCGGTGATTTATGGGTTCAGTTTGCTCAGGCAAGATTCAATCAAAAAATCATACTTGGTTCTACTGCAGTAATTACCCCTGACATATATCCATATCTTCAGGCAGGGCAGATTGTTGGGCTTATAGGTGGTTTAAGAGGTGCAGCAGACTATGAAACCCTAGTGAACACACCGGGACCGGCAAGTATTGGAATGTATTCACAGACTGTGGTCCACATCCTTGTTGTCGCTCTTATAATTCTTGGGAATGTTGGCTATTTTGTTTTAAGGAGGAGGAAGTAAAATGACTTCAGTATTCTGGACCTGGGTGGCTGCATTTTTCACTCTTTCAATATTGAGCTTTTTATACAAAGATAATCCTTTTTATAAATTTGCAGAACATATTTATGTGGGAAGTTCTGCTGCTTTCTATGTTTTACAGTTATGGGTATTTGATGTTTATCCAAAACTCGTGGGTGGTTTTCAATACAAAGTCGGAATTGAAAAATGGATCCTCATTATCCCCGCTTTTCTCTCTGTGCTGATGCTTACAAGATTCATTAAGCCCATTTCATGGCTCTCAAGATGGGCAATAGCCTTTACCGTCGGAATGGCTGCTGGACTTGGTGTTACTGGGCTTCTCCAGGGATTTCTGGTTCCGCAAGTTAAAGCAACTTTCCTGCCTTTTTATGTACCCGGTACCAGTTTTTGGAATAGTTTCTACCTATCCGTTAATAATATCCTGATCGTACTCGGAACAGTTGCTACTATTTTTTATTTCTACTTCTCCAGGGAGCACAAGGGTGCACTAGGCACTATATCAAGAGCTGGGATTACTTTTATAATGATTGCCTTCGGTGCTTCCTTCGGCTACACGGTGATGGCCCGTGTTTCGCTTCTCATTGGAAGAATGTATTTTCTGATCCACGACTGGCTACATTTAGCTTAGAGGTGGTTCTTTTTGAAGCTTGTGAGCAAAGCTAAAATTTTGCCTTTTGTCATCACTTTAACAATTGTAGGTCTTGACCAATTAACTAAGTTTCTTGTTAAGAAATATCTTGTGTATGGATACTCGTACAGTCTAATAGGTGAGGTCCTTAAACTTACTTATGTGAAAAATCCAAATACTTTATTCGGCATCTCACTAGGTCCCAATTTCCCCTATACCATCCTGGGATTCGTATTGATAGCCGTCCTGGTGGTTCTTATTTTACATGAAAACAAACTGAGTCACAGCTTGATTTACGGACTTCTTTTAGGTGGAGCAACAGGAAATATTATAGACAGATTAAGAATGGGGGAAGTGGTAGATTTTATAGATGTGGGCATCTCACCTACCCTTAGATGGCCGGTATTTAACCTGGCTGATTCAGCGATTACCATTGGACTCATAATTTACTTTATAATTGTTTTAAAAGGTGTTAAAAAGGGGGAAATAAATGATTAATTCATTGATTTTCTTAATAGTGGGCTATACTTCTATGTTTGCATTTTCTGGCTCAGGAGACATACGCCGTTCACTATTTAATCCCTTGCAACTTGAACGCCAGGGGAAATTAAGCATTTATTTTTCTGGTGGATTCACACGAGCCAGTGAAAACAGATACCAACACGTTTATGATTCTTATGATAATACTGTGGGCAAGATCACTGTTTATTCTCATACCAAGTTTTATACTGACCTACCAGATTTTCTCACCACGTATAGAACTGGGAAAAGGGTGTTCGGTTACCTTGGAAGTATAAAATTTGCAGATTTAAATTACATCTTTCGCCAAAAATCCCGCGATCCCAACTATGTGGTCAGAGAAGACTCAGTTTTAGAGCAGACTGGAACTATCAGGTTTTACAAAGTAGGTGCCGGAAGCCAAATAAATCTTTTTACTCTTCTTCTGGGTATTGTGTATGCCCATGGATCCCAAGATTCCCTGACTTTTAATGGATTTATGCCAGAAGTAGGAGCTGGCTTTTTTACTCCAAATATCGACATAATACTACATATTTATCCAGGTGCCAATCTCCAAGGAGATGTAGATAAAAAATTACCTCCAGTGGTACATGGAGACCTCACACTAAAAGCACCCTCTAAACAGCTGGACAGGGTTACAATCTCACTTACGTACGAAAACTGGGAAAAATCATATTCTTACTACCATAATACAATAGGAGGAATGATTTCGTTATACCATACATTTCAGGATGTTACCACATTAGGGGTGGGTGGTTCTATAACTACATCC
>Ga0190304_1000255_pt1 | contig 25080 bp, 30 predicted proteins | sample 48700712_MG_FD_161670 | JGI IMG/M metagenome (GOLD analysis project Ga0190304, IMG submission 161670) | Hydrothermal vent sediment bacterial communities from Southern Trench, Guaymas Basin, Mexico - 4870-07-1--2_MG | ecosystem: Environmental > Aquatic > Marine > Hydrothermal vents > Sediment ...
TTCTTCTTCAAGCCTTGCACCGCAGTTTTCACAGAAAATAGCATCATCCTCATTTGGCGCCCCACATTTTTTACAGTATATTGTCACTTTGCATCACCTGAATATTTTATTTTTAAAAGTTTAAATATTTATCTATACTCAGAAATTATCTCTTTTACCTTTTTTACTCCTATCAATTTTATCAGCGACCCGGCTCTTGGCCCCTGATCTACCCCCAAGATCACTCTGTATATAACTCTGAAGAAATCTCCTGGTTTTATTCCATTTTCTTTGGCTGTTTCAAATATTAGAGTTTGAATTTCTTCTGAATCCATCTCTTCTTTAAGTTTTTCTTCAAAAAATCTAAGAGTCTTCCTTTCTACATCTTTAAGCTCTATTTTTTCCTTTTTTTCACTGCCCATGTCTCTGACAAACTTTGTTGCATACTCTATCCTCTTTTTTAGTTCAGACTCATCAAAATTCTTTGGGAGGAGCTTTGTTCTGAGAAGAATACTCTTTATTATATCGTATCTGTTCTCTATGTTCTCCGGAATAACACCGCATAAATCTATAAGAGTATAATAGGATATGGTGAGAGGTTTCTCCTCTGGAGGATTTAAAAGATGAACATACTCATAAAGCCTTCTGAGATGCTTTCTTTCCCTTTCATTTTTTATCTCCTTTTCTCCAAAGTAAACACTGGCAAGATAATCCACCTCATCCATATGCTTCGGTATCTCGGAGGGTGTTACGACTCTTGTGTAGTTCAATCTCTTAAGCATCAGAAGTCTTATGGACTCTGGAGACCCATACTCAAGCCACAGCTGAGGAGTGAAGACATTTCCCCTGCTCTTGGAGATCCTCTGCCCCCCCTTCTCAACAAAAAGTTCATATAAAGCATGGACAGGGGGTTCAAAGTTGAGTATCTCCCTGCATATTGCGTCATTTACCTTTACAGAATCAAGGATATCCTTTCCAAAGGCCTCAAAGTTTATCTTTAAAGCTTTCCATCTCGCAGCAAACTCCACCTTCCACTGAAGCTTTCCATTTCTTATTGATGTCTCTCCCCTGTATCCACAACCTTTAACCTCTATCTCCTCTCCTGTTTCCGAGTTCTTTCCGAGAAAACTCTGATCGCATACATACTCCACTCTACCGTCATGGAATCCTGTAACTCTTGTGGTGTATATCTTTCCACAGTTCTCACATATGACAAAAAAAGGATAATGTTCCGTGTATCTCTCCTGAAGAGTCTCTCTTTTTATTATCTCTCCTGCTCTTTCATGATTTTTCATTATCTCCTTTATTTCTTTATCCAGTATTCCCTTTTTATAGAGGTTATCGGAGGAGATGAACTCAAACTCAATCCCTATCTTTTCCATGGCATCTATCAGAAGAGAGGACATATGTTCTCCATAAGATTTATGACATCCAAATGGATCATCAATACTTGAAACAGGACGTCCTATATCTTTTTCAAGATACTTCGGAAATCCTATTGGCACCTTCCTCAATCCATCTCTGTCATCAGAGACAGCATAATACTTGGATTTAAGCCCTCTATCCTTCAGAGCCAGTAAAACCATATAGGCTCTCACACAGTCACCTGCAGACCCTATATGAGGAATTCCTGAGGCTCCAAGCCCACTTTCTGTTATAAATACATCGGATTTTTCTTCCAGTTTTTCCTCTCTTTCGAGTATCTCATCGACCAATTTGTCACACCAGAATATTCTTTCCATGTCCATACCTCAAAACCACATTTCTATTATCCTGTTTATATCACATTCTCCTGACTCTCCATGTCCCGGATAAACTTTTTCTATCTCCAGATCCGCTAATCTCTCGAGGGATCTTTTTAATTCTTTTTCATCTCCTGAAGGAAGATCTGTCCTTCCTATTCCATCTATGAATAGAGTATCTCCTGAGAATATAATTTTTTTGGCTTCATCGTATAAACATATACTTCCCTCTGTATGTCCTGGGGTATGCAAAACTTCAAGCCTGTGATTCTCGGTCTCTATTGTATCTCCCTCTTTTAATCTCTTAGAGACTTTAAATCCCTTAAAAAAAGGCATGAGAAAATCATAAACAGTTTTTTCTGTCCCCTTTTCGAGATCATCTGCATCTTTTTCCCCTATGGCTATGGGTACATTCTCAGGATCTCCACCCACATGATCTATATGGCAGTGAGTATTGACAACAAGATCTATTTTAAAAGAGGTTATGAATCTTCTTAAGGAATCCGTCATTCCTGTTCCTGCATCTATAAGGATAGTTTTTGAATCCTCCACAACATAAACATTTGAATCAAAACTGTAGGATATGTACTCATGTATCATTCATGCACCTTTTACAAATACATTCTCTAAAACATCATCGAGTGTGGATACCGTGGTGATCTTGATCTTTTTCTTATCCTTTTCCAGAAGATAAACATCCTCTTTATTGGATTCAGGTATGATCACTTCCTTCATCCCTGCACCTATCGCTGCCTCAACTTTTGCCGTTATTCCACCCACAGGGAGAACTTCCCCTCTGACGCTCAGAGATCCCGTCATCGCCACATCCTGTCTTATTGGTATATTCTTGATCGCAGAGATAACAGATGCAGCTACACTCACACTTGCTGAATCTCCTTCCACCCCCTCATATGCCTGTAAAAACTGAATATGCACATCCATATCTGATATTTCCTTTCCCGTATACTTTTTTATAAGAGCTGAAACATTGAGTATTGATTCCTTGGCTATCTCTCCAAGTTTTCCTGTGGCAATTATCTTTCCCTCATTCTTGCTTTCTGCCGGCACAACTTCAGCTTCTATAGGCAGTACTATCCCACTCTTCCCTCCAAGTACCGCCAATCCATTAACTCTTCCCACCTCTGCTCCCGATATTTTAAACACCTGATACTCCTTTCTTCTTTCAATATAATCGTCAGCTATCTGATGCTCTAAGGATCTTGCAAGTTTTCTTGCCCTCTTCACATGATCAGCCGTAACATACTTAGCTCCTTCCTTTACAGCAATATCTCCAGCAGATCTGATCATCCCCCCAAGATCTCTTATTATCAGGGTGAGACTGTTTTTTCTGCCAGCTCTTCTCCTGGCTTCGTTGATGATCTCCTCCACAGCTTCTTTTGTGAAATGTGGAATCTTTCCATCCTTGACAACTTCCTGTGCAACAACTCTCACAAGCTTCCTCCTGTTCTCCACTGTATCTGGCATCGTATTGTTCATATATACCTCATATCCATATCCCCTTATTCTGGATCTCAGGGCAGGGTGCATACCTCTCAGAGTCTCTAAATTACCTGCTGCAACAAGGATAAAATCACATGGAACTGCCTCTGTCCTGACCATTGCACCAGAAGACATCTCACTCTGACCTGTTATGGGATATTTTTTATTCTGTATAGCTGTTAACATCGCCTGCTGCATATTTATCTTGAAGGTGGAGATCTCATCTATGAAGAGAACACCTTTATGTGCTCTGTGTACCATTCCTGCCTCAACTCTCTCATGAGGAGGCGTCCCCAATCCTCCCGACTGGAAAGGATCATGTCTCACATCACCCAGTAATGCTCCGGCATGCGCCCCTGTAGCATCCACAAACGGTGCTTTATCTTTACCGCCATTATCTATAAGAAGCTTTGGAACTAAAAGCTGAGATTTTGACTTAAGAAGCTGAGTCCCGAGGAATATTGTGATCACTGCAACAAAAACAGCCATCAACACCTGATTGTAAAGAAAACCATAAAGAATGATCGCCATCGAAATGAAAACTAACATCATATTTTTACTGCTATCCTCCTTTTTCGCCCTGATCTTATATTCTTCAACTATTTTCCTTCCCTCACCCGCCCTTACAGTCCTTATTTTTGGGGTATTCGGATCATCAGGGTTAGGATATACAAGAATATCCTCCAGTTCTTCTCTTGGTAAAAGCTCAGCCATTGCCTGTCCGAGCATTGATTTACCGTTTCCAGGTTCTCCTATCAGTAACACATTTCTTCTCTGTTTTGCTGCTTTCTGAATTATCTCTACTCCTCTATCCTGTCCTATAATCTGATCTATCAGTCTTTTTGGTATAGGGATCTCTTCAGTTGTCTCAAACTCATATCCGAGCCCATGATCTATTAATTTAGCTTCTTTTTTTTTCTCATCGGTCATTATAGAGAGATCTCCAAGGGGGTATAAAAATCTAACGGGTGAGAAGGTTCAAGATCTGATAATCTAATTCATGATATACCGCCAGAAAACGGGGATAGGCCAGAAAATTACCATTCATCTGCCAATTTTTCTTACTCATGACAATTTAATATCTCTGTAAGAATAAAACACAATGACCAAAAAATTTAAATACATATTAATACAAATTATTTGATAATGAATAGAATTAAACTTCAGATATTAAAGGCACTGGCTGATGGAACAAGATTAAAGATAATGGATTTTCTGAAAGAAGGAGAGAAAAATGTAGGAGAGATAAAACCCTACGTCGGTACAACACAGTCAAATGTTTCCCAACATCTGAGAATACTCAAGGATGCAGGAATCGTGGATAACAGAAGGAAAGGAAAAGTTGTTTATTATTATATAGTAAATAAGAAGATTTTTGATATTCTCGATCTTCTGGATGAACTGGTAAAGGAAAATATAAAGGATATAATGGAGTGATCAGTGCATTTTCTTTTTCTTTTGAACAAAAATAACTATACCCATCAATGCTCCACCGATCATGTAGATGAAAACAACTGCAGCGTTTATGAGGGAGGAATTCCAGGGGTAACTCATTCTGTAGTAAAGAAATAGTGTATATAATGAGGCTACTGTTGCAGAGATAAGACCTATTTTCAATCCATCTGTATATTTCAATCTTATCTCTTTTCTTACTATGAATATACCAAAAAACCCACCCAGAACTATCAGAATCGGAGAAAGCATTCCTGAAAGAAGAACAAAAACAGTGCCAATAACTCCTCCCCATAAACCTCCCTTTACATGAACGGCTTTAATTTTAAACTTTTTCATGGCTTTATTAAAAACTCCATGTTTATAAATCTACTGGAATCGAACTATGATAATAAACCAATAGAAAAATTTTTAATTAATACCTATATTGTTATAATGTGATCTCATGAAGAAAATACTACTCCTCATTATCAGTTTGGTTCTGATACCTTTAGTGAGTGGAAACTGGAACATGTTCATGAACGATGAAGAGCATACGGGCTTCAGCGATATAGACATGAAGAATATCAACTCCATAATATGGAATGTTCAACTGGAAGGAAATATATACTCCTCTCCTGCTATAGTGGAAAATATAATTTATGTCGGTACTGAAAAATTTCTGTATGCACTTGATCTCAATGGCAATGTACTGTGGAAAAAGGATATGAAGATCTTTGGATCTTCACCAACTGTTATTGCCAATAGAATATATATTGGCACAAGGGATGGATATATCTATTGTCTGAACACTGATGGAGATATTATATGGGATGTAAAAACAGAAAAAGAGATAACTGCATCTCCTCTCTATTATAAAGGGAGGATATACATAGGTAGTTGGGATTCTAATTTTTACTGTATTGATGCCGATACAGGAAAAATTCAATGGAAATATAAAGCGGAGATGCCTGTAAAGTCTTCTGCTTCTGCATGGAAAGATAGGATCTATGTTACTTTTCAGAACAAATTTTATAAAGATGAACTGCATTGCATAACCTCTGATGGAAATTTGATCTGGAAGTATGAAACATCCAAACTTCCAGAGGGAAGTTGCCCTCCTGTAATGAGTGATCAATTCATAACGTCCTCCCCCACAATATATAAAGATAAAGTTTATTTTGGATCTGGAGAAAAAAAAGTATACTGCATAGATCCTCAAACGGGAGAACTTATCTGGGAGTTTAAAACTGAGGAAACAGGGCTGATGATGAAATACAGAACAGGCGAAGATAGAATAATCTCAACGCTCGGAGCTGCTTATGACATGGTTTACTTCGGATCTTGGAATAATACTGTTTACGCTCTGGATGCAAACACTGGAATCGAGATGTGGAGATGTCTCACAGGAGACAGAATAATCTCATCCCCTGCGATAGCTGATGGAATGATATATACAGGATGCATGGACGGTCATTTTTACTCTCTTGAAGCGTTTGAGGGAAACCTTATTGGAGACTTTAGACTTGGAAAAGTTGTAGGATCTCCTTCCATATCAAATGGCTACGTTTTTGTACCTGCAGAATCAAAACTTTACTGCCTTGGAGAAAAAATTCAGGAAAAGAAGGAATTAAAAACAATGCCCGAAACTAAGAAACAAAAGACTGAAGAAAAATCTTCTGACAACAAAACATATTACATTATCGGGGCTGTAGCAGGAATTATTGTTTTGGTGGCTATAGGAGTTAAAAAGAGATGAAATAAAAATTTCATGAAAATGGAGATTCATATTAATGATCTCCACTCTATCTATTGGAATAACTTTTTAAATTCCCCCAGGATATTCTTCACATGAAAAAACAGATCATTCATAAAAGTGTGTATGTAAGTAAAAGGGCTTTCATATCTGGTGAGGTTGAGATAATGGATAACTCGAGTGTATGGCCCTTTGCATCCATAAGAGGAGATAATGGGAGAATAAAAATAGGAAGATACACAAATATACAGGATAGTACCACAATTCACGACGAAACAACGATAGGAGACTTTGTTACCATAGGGCATAACGCAGTTGTTCACGGATGCAGAATAGAAGATAATGTTCTGATTGGAATGCATTCTACGATACTGAACAATGCTTATATAGGAAAAAACTGTGTGATCGGAGCAAATGCACTTGTTCCTGAAGGAAAGGAGATCCCTGAGAACTCATTGGTTCTCGGTGTCCCAGGGAAAGTTGTTAAGACACTCGATGAGGAATGGCATAAGAAGATAAGAGAAAACGCAGAGATATACTACAGACTCTCAAGAAAATATATGAAAGGAGAAATTGATGAATATATTTGATTTTGTTCTCCCCATAATTCTGAAACCTGTTTATATTCTGTATGAAAAGATTCTTGAGAAAAAGGTAAAAAAAGGAAAAATGCCCAGACATATAGGGATAATAATGGATGGGAACAGAAGATATGCGGAGTTTTTCGGGATGAGACCATGGGAAGGACATCACAGAGGAGCAGATAAACTTGAAGAGATACTTGACTGGGCGAATGAACTCGGGATCGATATTGTAACTGTATATGCTTTTTCCACTGAAAATTTTAAAAGAAGTAAAGAAGAAGTTGATCATATAATGAATTTATTTGAAAAAAAATTTAAAGATCTTGCAGAGAATAAAAGAATACATAATAACAAAATAAAGGTAAGAGCCATAGGAAATCTCACGATGCTTCCTGAAAAAGTAAGAAAATCTATAAAAATAGCAGAGAAAGCCACTGAAAAATACAATAAGAAAAAATTAAACATATGCATAGCTTATGGCGGAAGAACAGAGATACTGGAAGCTGTAAAGAAAATTATGGAAGAGGGAGTTCCTCCAGAGGAAATAACAGTGGAAATGATCAGGGAAAATCTATATACGGGTGATCTTCCTGATCCTGATCTTGTGATAAGAACGGGCGGAGAGGTGAGACTCAGCAACTTTTTATTGTTCCAATCAGCATACTCGGAGTTATTCTTCACAGAGATATACTTCCCGGCTTTCAGAAAGATAGATTTTTTAAGGATAATAAGAGAATATCAGATGAGAAACAGAAAATTCGGTAGATAATATGAAGATAAAAGAAGACGAAGAGATACTAAAAGAGATACTTGAAGAGTATAACAGAGACCCTGAGGGATGGAAGGTCTCGGGAGCAAGGAAAGGATCGAGAGTAGATTTCTATATATCAAAAGGAGAAAAATTCTGGCAGCTCAAATCTGAAATAATAAATCCATATAAAAAAATCGGAGTTGGAGGAAAAATAAAAAGTAAAGAAGAACTTGATCATGATATTAATTTTGGATGGAGACCTTTAACAAGGAAACAGATGAGGAGGATAATCAGAGAACTCAGAATAGAAGGAAAAGTTTCTTATTCAACAATGAAAGAGATTCTTCAGATCTCACCAAGATCCTTTTTTGAAATAGATGAGGATTATATATTTCAGGGCCCAATAGCCTTTTACAATAAACCTCTTCAGAACTTATCAAAAAATCAGAAAAAATTAGATTTGAAGCTTACACAGGAATTAAATAAACTGGTGTTCTATAATGGGGGAAGTATGTACAGGTGAATACAAAAAAGAGTTCCTGGAAAGATATAAAATTCTTTTTAAGGATCTTGATTCTTTTTTGAAGGCAAATGAGAAGGAAACTACATGTATCAGAGTTAATACACTTAAAATCTCCAAAGATGAATTAAGAAAAAGGCTTGAAGAAAGAGGAATAATACTGGAAGAGATAGATTATGGATTCAAAATCTTAAAATCAGATTTTTCCATTAGTTCATGTCCTGAACATCTTTTTGGATATTTTTACATACAGGGAGAAGCAGAAATGAACATTGTTCCATTTTTTGATCTTGAAGATCTGGTAATCGATATGTGTGCAGCACCAGGAGGTAAAACAACGCAGATATCAGAACTAATGAAGAATAAAGGAGTAGTTCTTGCATTTGATGTTAACAGAATAGAAGCCTTAAAAAACAATATACAGAGATTGGGTGTGGAGAACTGCATAGTTTTCAAAAAAGATTCAACTAAACTTGATATAAAAGCAAAAAATATACTTCTTGATGCACCATGCACTGGATCAGGTGTTATAAGGAAAGATCCTACAAGAAAGTATTCAAGAAGCATGAAAGATATATATTTCTGTCAGGATCTTCAAAAAAAGCTTCTTGAAGCTGGGATTAAAGCTTTAAAAAAAGATGGAGAGTTAATATACTGTACATGCAGTTTAGAGCCAGAGGAAAATGAATATGTAATAGATTGGGCTCTGAAGAACTTTGATATTTCCTTGGAGGAGATCAATACAAAGATCAATGGAAAAAATCTTGTAAATGGATTTCAGAATCCATTTGGAAAAAAATTAGACGGTGAAGTAAAGAAATGCAAAAGGTTTCTGCCGCATATACATGATACTCATGGAATGTTTGTAGCGAAAGTGGTGACGTAAGAACTAATTCTGATAATGTTTATATAATCGCTAAATAGTATAAAAATATGAAAACCCAGCTCCTGTATCGTGATCTTGCACGGTACTATGATCTTATATATTCACAAAAAGATTACAAGAAAGAGGTAAAGTGCATCAGGGCACTGATTCATCGGTATAAAAAATCCAAAGGAAATAAACTTCTTGATATTGCCTGTGGCACGGGGAGACATCTCAAGTATCTCAAACAATGGTTTTCATGCATTGGTGTTGATCTTAACGAAGAAATCCTTAACGTCGCAAAAAAGAATGTGGCAGGTGTGGTATTCAAAAAAGCGGACATGATAACACTGCATCTTAATAAAAAATTTGATGTCATTACCTGTTTGTTCAGTTCCATCGGCTACGTGAAGACGCGTGCTAATCTCCAAAAGACTCTCCAGAATTTTGCTGATCATTTAAAATCAGGAGGTGTAGTGATAATTGAGCCGTGGATTACTCCTTCTGAGTACAGGGAAGGATCATCACACATGGAAACCTACGATGGAGAGGATATAAAAATTGCACGGCTCTCCGTATCCAACCGTAAGGGTAATATCTCTATTATTGACATGCATTATTTGATCGCAGAAAAAAACAAGAATGTTGCATATTTCGTGGACAGGCATGAGTTGGGACTCTTTGAGATGAATGAAATGTTAGAGTGTATGAGTGATGCAGGTTTTAATGTGCAATTCGTGAAGAAAGGATTGGCGGGGAATAGAGGACTTTATGTAGGGATAAAAAAGTGATGCCATGAAAATTTTATTCCATCTCTCAGGAGAAAATCTGAGATTATCAAAAATGGAAGTGATATATCTTCTTAAGGCTTATGACCAGAAGTTCAGGGTAATTGAAGAAGAAGGAGAAGTATTTGTTATAGAAACTGAGGATTATAGAATCTTCAGGAGACTGGCATTATGTCACAGAGTGGTGGAGTTCTGGGATAATATTAAAGAGTTTGAGGGGAGTTTTGCGGTAAGAATAAAGGGAAAAAATACCTTCGATATCGAAAAAAAGATAGCAGCAGAGATCCATAAAAAATATGGAAATCCTGTAAATCTGGAAAATCCAGAAAATGAGATCTATGGAATAAAACATGATAAACTCTATATCGGAAGAACTCTTTTTGTCATAGATAGAAAAGGGTTTGAAAGGAGAAAACCACAGTTCAGACCTTATTTTCATCCCTCTTCTCTTCATCCGAAGTATGCAAGAGCACTGGTAAATCTATCTCAGGCTAAAAAAGAAGTTCTCGATCCTTTTTGCGGTACTGGAGGAATACTTATAGAAGCTGGTTTGATGGGATTAAGAGTTTTTGGGATTGATATAGAAAAGAAAATGGTAGAAGGATGTAAAAAAAACCTTGATTTTTACGGAATAAAAAATTATTCAATAAAAGAAGGAAGTGCTGAAGATTTAGATTCATATTTTCAGGATATCGAGAGTACAGCTACAGATGTTCCCTATGGGAAATCCACAAAGCTAAGGGTGAAATATGAAAAAACATTTGAAAAGATTTATGAGACCTCAAAAAATGCGTGTATTGTTCTGAACAGAGAATACAATTTTGAAAAGATAGGTTTTGAAGTTCTGGATATGGAAAAACTGAGGATGCACAGAAGTCTCACAAGATATATATACGTTTTAAAATGCGATTAGGAGAACCAAAGTTTATTCTCCCAGTTTTTTCAGCCAAACTTTCAATAGCTCAAGGACATTGAGATCTCCTATTACTCTGAGTTCATTATCCACTACGGGAATCTCCTCGAGATCATTTTTCATCATAAGAGTAAATGCATCTTTTACGGTATCATTCTCCTTTACATAGATAGGAGGAAGCATCATATCCCCGGCTTTTTTTGCCTTTGGGCCGATGCTCATAAAAGAAGAGAAATAGGTAAAATCTAGGTAAGGCTCGGGAATTGACTCTAAAAAAGCAAATTTTAAAACTGTTTTTAAAACAATTATTCCCTTGAGTTTCTTGTTCTTATCCACAACATACAGAGCCCTTGTTTTTGGATCTTTAATTATAGCTTCAACTACCTCTTTTAAAGAAGCACCTTCATTTATGAGAGATGGCTCTGTGAACAGCCTGTGAATCTCTTCTACCTTGGTGTATCTTACCGTAGAATCACCAGTAACTTTTTATAAATCCTTTAATAAAAATCTATCGGATGATAGTTTTTATATATGTGGTAGCGATCTTCTCCTCCGCCATGATATTTGGCGAAATAGCTGAAAAACTCAATCAGCCGAATATTATAGGTGAACTCTTTGGAGGAATAGTTGCGGGACCCATAGCTCACAGTATTTTTTCTTTACTCCTCTCCCCTGAACATCCCTTTTTTGAATACTGGAAGCCTGAGGTCATAGAGGGAGAGATCGGGATCCTTATAGACATCGGCATGGTAATGGTCATGCTGATCGCAGGACTTGGTACGGAGCTTGAGGATATCACCTCATCAATGAAAGACTCTTCGCTGACAGCTCTTCTGGGAGTGTGTTTTCCATTATTGATTGGATACTTCACAGGGATCTTTTTTGGATATTCTCATATTACATCCTTTTTTCTCGGTGCCTCTCTTTCCATTACCGCTGTAGCTGTAAGTGCAAAAACACTCATAGACCTGAAAAAGCTCCATAGCAGGATAGGGAACACCATCATGGGAGCTGCAATAATCGATGACATTCTTGGACTTATAATTCTTTCGGTACTCCTCAGCATAATTCATGGAGAAACATTTTCTCCTGTAGAAGTACTGAAGATCGTACTGAAATCTGCTGGATTTCTTTACATAAGCGTAAAACTCGGTAGCTATCTCCTCCCGAAAATACTGAAGCAGAGATTGAGGTATGGAAAAGAACTGAGACTGGGGATCGTTTTATTCATAATACTCGTATTTTCAATACTTGCAAGACTCAGTGGTCTTCACGAGATGATAGGTGCCTTTATTGTTGGTATGCTCCTTAAAAAAACGCTTAATGATAGAGAGATAGATAACCTGATCACATGGGGGCTTGGATTCTTCGTACCCCTGTTTTTCGGATGGATAGGGTTTTCTGTAACATTTTCCTCTGTATTCAGTCTCTTAACGTTTGTTGTAATAATGGCTGCAGTTACTGGAAAAATTATCGGATGCGGGATGGGAGCTCTTATGAGCGGTTTATCTCCGAAGGAAAGCCTGGCTGTTGGAGTTGGGATGAATGGAAGGGGAGCTGTAGAACTCGTCCTCGCAGGAGTGGGGCTGGAGTTCGGAATAATCCAGCAGGAGTTATTTTCTGTAATCGTTTTCATGGCATTTTTCACAACTATAACAACTCCGTTAATATTAAAACTATTGATGGAAGATAGCTCAGTAGAAAAAAATAAAAAGAGTGGAAATAAAAAGGATATCAATGTCAATCAAAGGAAAGTTTTTGAAACACACCAAGGAAGAGATAAAAAAGATGCTTGAAGGTACAGAGTTACATAAAGAGATTAAGGAAAGAAGAAGTTCTGATAAGAAAAAAGTGAGGTTTCCAGAGAGAATGCGTGTTAAAGATGTGATGAAAGAGCCTGTAAAGATAAAGGAGAACACAAAGATCAGGAATCTTCTTGATCTTCTCGAAGAAACACAGAGAACATGCTTTATTGTGGTGGATGATGAAAATAGAGTAAAGGGTATAGTAACGGATAGCGATCTTTTGAAGATAGTGAGAAAACCAAGGAAGAGAAGGGGAGTATGGGGAGTGGAGTACAGATGCTTCACCATGAGAGGAGCTGAAACAGCCGGCGATATAATGACAAAAAATCCGATCTCTGTGAAGCCCGAGTGTAAGCTTGAAGATGCCACAAGTATAATGAGAGATTATAAAATAAGACACCTGCCCGTGATCGATGAGGGTAAATTGGTGGGAACGATCGATCTCAGAGACATACTCCTGGTATTGAGGATACTTCTCTAAGGGGAGAGAATGGATTATCTCCTTGTAATAATTTTATTTTTATTGGCTGCGAAACTTGGTGAGGAGATAGCTGAGAGAGTAAAGATGCCTCCCGTGATGGGAGAGCTGATAATGGGTATTATAATAGGTCCCTCTGTTCTCAGAATTGTTTCTCCCTCTGAGTTCACATGCAATCTCGCAGAAATTGGGATCATACTGCTTCTTTTCCTTGCAGGACTGGATACTGACATATCAGATCTAAGAAGATCCGGAAAATCCTCCTTTCTTTCTGCTGTGGGAGGAGTCTTTATCCCCATGCTTCTTGGATTTGTCGCCGCATATCTCTTTGGATTCCCAAAAATAGAAAGTATCTTCATAGGCGCCATACTCACCGCAACAAGTGTGGGAATAACAGTGAGAACACTTGTGGATATGAAAAAACTGGATACTGAGATAGGAATGACGATCCTTGGAGCCGCTGTGATAGACGACATCATAGGGATCATGATCCTCACGATCCTCGGGAGCCTTTCCTGCTTTTCCCTTTTTGGTTTTTTTGGTGTTGCAGGTAAAATTCTTTTATTTTTTGCCTTAACACTTTATTTAGGATTGAAATTTGTTTCTAAAGCAGTTGTGAGAATCCAGAGACTTCGCATACCTGAAGCTCTTCTATCTTTTTCACTGATCTTCATGTTCATTATCTCCTTCATAGCCAAAAGCATAGGTCTTGCAGAGATAATTGGCGCTTTTTTTGCAGGAATAATACTCCACAGAACGAGTCAGAAAGACATTATAAGTGAAAAAATGTATTCCATAGGATACTCAATCTTTATTCCTATATTCTTTGTGAATATAGGGGTTGAGACCAATATAGAAACAATTCCTCAGATAGGACACTTTGCTCTTGCAATTGCTTTTGTAGGTATAATAGGTAAGGTCATTGGCTGTGGACTGGGTGCGAAGATGGGAGGACTTAACTCTATGGACTCGCTGAGAATAGGTGTGGGAATGATACCGAGAATGGAGGTGGCTCTGATCATGGCAAGAACAGGATTGAGAGCAGGAGTTATAGGAGAGCCAGTTTTTTCCATCACGATAGTCATTGTTATTATCACAACATTTATCACTCCTCTATTACTGAAGATAGCTTTTAGAAAATGATCATACCTTCCCTGCTTCTCCAGCCCTTGTTACTGCATATCTCACTCCTATAGGACCTATTATCTGGAAGATAACAGTTGTAATGGCGATTATTGTCACCGCCATACTGCCCAGATCAGCTCCCCTTCCACCATAACTAGAGAGTTCAGTAGCCACAAGACATGCCAGTCCCACTGCAACACCTGCCTGAGAGAGTATTGTAAATCCTAAGTACTTCCGAATAACTTCCTCTGCTTTTGCTATCCTGCTGCTCACATAAGCACCTCCCATCAATCCAAACAGTCTGCATACAGTGTATACAGCACCAATTGTTCCCATTTTAACCAATAGATCAGGTCTGAGCTGAGTCCCAGCCACAAAAAAGAATACTATATAGATAGGAGGAAGAACATTCTCTATGGTATCAAAAAATATCCTCCCCCTCATATGTGCCAGATTTATAAATGTGGCTCCAAGGAACATGCAGGAGAGTATAAGAGATAATCCATACTGCTGTGCTATCCCTCCACATAATAGAATAGCCATCAGGGATATTATGAGAAAATCCTCTTTCTCTTTAAAGATCCTTGTTAAAAGAGCAAATCCTACACCAACTCCAACACCAAGAATAACTGCTCCACAGATCTCCACAAGAGGTTTCACAAGTGTGGCAGAGATCGAGAAGGGACCCCCAAGCATGGCTTTTACCAAGGCTATGGCAAGAACGAAGAGGACTATGGAGGATGCATCGTCCAGTCCCACAACTGCCAGGGACATCTGAGTTAAAGGCCCTTTTGCCTTTGTTTCCTGGAGCGCCGCCACTGTGCCTGCTGGTGCTGATGCTGGTGCAAGGGATGCGAAGATCAGTGCTGTTACCATATCGTGGGTGAGTATATACACTCCCACCAGTACCAGTATAAAAGCACCGAAGGATTCACCGAGTATTATTATCCATACCTTTTTCCCGGCTTCTTTCAGAAAATCCATTGTAAATGTTCCTCCTATATCAAAGGCGATGAGAGCAAGGGTAAAATTCACCACAGTATTCATCGTGTTTGAATTCAGTTCCACAATGTTGAATGCAGGTCCCATCAGTATTCCTGCAATTACATATCCAACTATTGATGTGAGACGGAGATAATATGTTAACTTACCAAATACGAATCCTGTGACAAATATAACTCCTATCAACAAAACTCCTGATTCTATCATGGTGTCATGCTCCTTTTCATTATATTATTCATCTCCATACACTCCCTTTTAAATCTATCTCTTTAAAATGAAAGGTATAATCACAAAGGCATTTCTCTCATAATTGATCAAAATATTTATTTAGTAGAGAAAAAACTCAGTACTATGAAAGTTATTTTTCTGGGAACTGCAGCATCCAAACCCACAAAAGACAGGGGATTATCATCCATAGCGATCCAGTATAAAAGTGATGTAGTTTTATTTGACTGTGGGGAGAATGCCCAGAGGCAGATGATCTCCCTTATAAAACCATCAAAGATATCCTCGATATTTTTAACTCATTTCCATGGAGATCATATCTTGGGGATCCCTGGATTATTGATGACAATGTCACTTAATGAAAGAAAAGATCCTCTGAGTATATACGGCCCTGAGAAAACAGTTTATTTTATAAAAAATCTCCTGAGAGGAGGGTATTTTGGGATAAGCTTTGATGTTCATATAAAAGAATTGAAAGATAAGGATGTTGTTGATTTTGAGGATTTCTATATTCAGGCATTTGAAACAAAACATGGTATTCCTTCCTTAGGATATATATTCAAGGAAAAGGATAGAAGAGGAAGTTTTATTGAAAATAAAGCAAAGGAACTTGGTATAAAAGGAAAAATGTTCTCAGAACTGGAAAGAAAAGGAGAAATTATCATAAATGGAAAAAAAATAAAACTTGAGGATGTCACAGGTCCAAAAAAGATAGGAAGATCTATTGTATATACGGGGGATACACTGCCTCTGGATATACCCTTCAGAGGATGTGACCTCCTGATCCATGATGGCACCTTTCTTACCGATGAAGACAGAAATGGAACATTCCATTCCACAGTGAAAGAAGCATGTGAAGCTGCTCTGAGAATAGAGGCAAAAAAACTTGTGCTGACACATATAAGTCAGAGGTATACCTCTGATGAGATCCAGAAGGAAGCTTTAAAATACTTTGAGAACACCATAGTTGCAGAGGATTTTACGGTGATTGAACTTTGATTAAAGAATTTTTTTCAAAGGAAAGAGCGGAAAAAGAAAGAAAAGAGTTTTTTGAAAAAATAAAGAATCATTTTATAAAGACAGAGGACTCAACATATACATACAGAGATCCTCAGATCCATGAAACAATGCACTCTGTAACAGGAGCATACGATGAAAGTATCTATAAGTTCTGTATACCCTCAGTTATTGAAAAAAGAAAATACCTTCTGGATCTTTTCTCAGGATTTGGATATAATGCCTCTGCAGCTTTGGAGATGAACCCCCAGTTGAAAATAGATATGATTGAAAAAGATCCTGAGATACTTCTGATGGGATTGCTAATACCTGATATCTCTGAAGCCCATAGAAAAATAAAAGGAGCAATTGAATCCTCTCTTTACGATGCAGGGTTTATAAAAAACAGAGTTTACGAATCACCTGAGAATGTTCATCTCTTCATAGAGGATGCCCTGGAGTTCAGATTCAGAGATATATACGATGTCATCTTTCATGATGCATACTCACCAGAAAAGGATTGGAAACCATACTCATTAAATTTCTTTAAAAAGCTGTATAAAGTTCTGGAGAGAACTGGTGTTCTGATAACATACTCTTCATCTTCAGCAATGAGAGCAACTCTTTTAGAGGCAGGGTTTTACATCTGGGCATCGAAGCCTCATAGAAGGAAAAGATCAGGGACGATAGCCTCGAAAATAGACTTAAAACTCAGGAATTTATCGAAAAAAGAGGAAAGAATTATTGCATTAACGGATCTTGGAGTTCCCTACATTGAAAACAGGGATGTTCTCAGAAAAAAACTCAGAAACAGGACTCTGTTTTCATCTTCAATAAAACTGTGCTTTGAGAATATATACAATTTCGGAGAGAAATCCAACATCTCGGAAAGAGAGAGGAACAGAGCTGAGAGGAGTATAAAGAGGATGGAACTCACAGAGGAAGAGATAAAATACATAGTATGTCCCCAGTATGAAAAATGTATCTGTGGAATGTGTCATAGAAGATATGAAAATACCACAGAGAGGATAAAAGAGATGAAATTCAGGCTTTTAAAACTTAAAGGAATAAACAATAAATAATTTATAACTCATTTTTTCGAAAGATTTAAAACTGCTGAAACCATAAGAGTTATTATAGGATAACAGAGAAACTAAGGTGTTAAAAATGCAGACACAGGATCCATCGATCTTAGAGTTTTTAGAGGATCTCTTGGGAAAAAGCGGCCTTGAAATTGCTTCGCTCATAGAAAAGAAAGAAGCAACAGATGAAGAGATTGCAGAAAAGCTGGGTATAAGGATAAACTTAGTTAGAAGAGTACTCTACAGGCTTTATGAAAACAGGCTCGCCACGTACAAAAGAACAAGAGACAAGAATACTGGCTGGTATGTTTACTACTGGAAGCTCAATCTGGAAAACGCTCCAAAGATCCTGAATTCCATGGAAAAAGATTATATTCAGCATCTTAAAGAGACACTGGAGTATGAGGAGAACAATATGTTTTTTTCCTGTAAGAACTCCTGCAACAGGTACACCTTTTCAGAAGCAGAGAAACTTGAGTTCAAATGTCCGGATTGCGGTGAGCCTCTTGAGTATTATGATAACTCAGACCTGATAAAAACGTTGAAACTTCAGATAGAAGAGTTAGAAGGAAAAAATAAGGGAGATAATGGGAGAAAATAAGATGCAGAGAAAAGATGCACTTGAACTTTTAAAGAAAGAAGGCTGTTCTGAGGATATAATCAGACACTCTATTGTGGTAAGTGAGAACGCTTTAAGAGCAGCCAGAAAAATCGATAACGGAATAGACGAAAACATTGTGGAGATAGGGGGATTACTCCATGACATAGGAAGAAGCAGAACTCACTCAGTATTTCATGGCATAGAGGGTGCAAAAATTCTAAAAAAATATAATTTAGATCCTGTTTTTCTTGATATCTGCAGAAATCATTTAGGATCAGGTATAGATAGAGAAGAAGCCAGAAAGCTTGGTCTTCCTGAGGGAGACTATATCCCCAAGACAAAGGAGGAGAGACTGATAGCATATATAGACAACAGAGTGATAGGGGATAGATTTGTCAGCTTTGATGAAGCCTTTGAAAGTTTCAGGAAAAAGATAAAGAACGAAAGATCAATAAAAAGATTCTTAGAGATGCATGAGGAGTTTGGGAGGTATATATAGAAGATTATCTAAAAAATGCAATGATAATCATCAATAATCCACAAATTCCTTTAAATAGGGAGGAAATTGTCAGAAAAGGTGAAATATAAAAAGAATTATAAAGCATAAGGAACTCCAACAGTCTCGGAAATAACTGTGACATTCCCCAAAATCCCACTAATAAAAATCCTAAATCTTTAAAATCATCGAGATTATGTGTTCTAAAATGTAGCTGAAAAACGATATATATCAGTACTGCAACTAATGGTATTGTTAAAAAGAATTGGATTATATTCCCAATTTCAGATAAAGATCTAAAATCTAAAGTGAAAAAGGAAAGAGGGATAGAAGAAGAGAAGTATAAAATCAGTGAGCAAACGAAAATTTTGCTGTTTTTCCAAAAAAATTCAACTTTATCAGTTTTTTTAATAAACTGCCTGTCTAAATTGAAAAATGATAATGCTAGGAATATACATGAAAATTCCAGTATGATCCAGATCGTTAAAGGGATCAGTGTAGCCAGAGTTAGATTGTCATTTGCAATTTCATTCAAATATCTAAAAAAGGAAAATGAGAAATAAAGAGATATTATCATGCCTATTAAGGTCATTTTTGCTTTATTTTTTAACAATAATAAACAAAAGAACGAATTTAAGATTAATATCCAGCCAAATACAGAGTTAGCTTCATAAATAAAGAATATCCCTGTAAAGAAAAACATTAAAACTAAGGATATTATAAATAACCTGTATAGAATTTTTGACATTGTTTATCCGTATTCTATTAATTCTGATGTACTTCTACATTCAAAATCTCCAAACTGTGATATGTAACTGTCTTTTATAATTATTCTGAGATCTGGAGAATACCATAGTGTGATAGTGTATTTTACGATCTTTTTTTCATTATTAATTTTATATTCTCCTTCTTGTGTAAGCTTTATTTTATAACATTTAAAATCTCCGGCCTTTACTTTTATTTCTTCATAGGAGAGTACCTCTGATCTGCAATGAAAGCTTATTTCTGTTATTGTTGATTCCTCTCCTATATTCTGGGATCTTATCTTCACATCTCCCTCCCATACATCTCCTGGCTTCACTTTTTCTTCAGGAGTTATATATAATCCCCACCAAAGATACCCTCTGTAATCACCAAGATCTATAACTGCTTTATTTGTTAATTCTCCCTTTTCGCTGAGAAGATACTCCACTGCTCTTTCGCTGAACATGTACATGAGAGATCCTTTTCCATTTTCCAGTGTCTCAGAAAATACTGTTTTTGGATCATCTTTCTGAATAATATAATTCTTGATGTGCACCTCTTTTTCTTTCTCAGATGTACACGAACCTGTTTTTTTTGTTATGTAATAAGTTACTTCTCCATATTTACTCACAGCAGAGTTATAGTATACTGCTAAGAGTATAGAAGCAGAAAAAAGAAGAATGACAAGAATATAGTATTTTCTATTCACCTGACCACCTCAGCCACAATAAGTACAGTCTCCGTATAACCAATAGTCTTCAATAACAGTTTCGCTGTAGTGACAATCGAAGGTCATTGTGCATCTTACTTTCAGAACATGCCTGTCGCCATAATGTATTGTACCACATATACAAGGGATACCCGAATCCTTCCAGTGACAACAATATGATCTATCCTCAATCCACGATCCTGGTGTACATGGATTCATGCAACCAGCAGCCATAAATGTTAGTTTACCGGTAGGCTTTATTATTCCTTCACTCATTGCAATTCCAGAAAAAAATCCGATCACCACAATAAACACCAACAATACTATTGCACCTTTTTTGTTCCCAAATTTGTTCATTTTTACACCTCTTTTTTAGTCAGTTGAGAGTTTTACTAGTTCTTCTAATATATATATAATCATCCTTATTTATAAACTTTTCGCTTAGTGGGTAATATAGAATAGGTAGTACATTATATTATATAAACAAAAAGCAATACATCACAGAACCTCAACAACCTATTTTAATGCAATCTTCATAATAAAATCATGAAGGTTTTCTATGATGAGAGGATGCTTGAACACAGACAGGATTACTTCCATCCTGAGAGAAAGGAAAGAATTGAAAGATCAAAGGAAGTTCTGGATGAAAATGGGATAAAAACATGCAAACCAAAGGAATTCAATGAGGAAATATTCAGAAAAGTACATGATGAATCTTATTTAAATTTTTTAAAAAACTTCAGAGGATATTTAACACCTGATACTTTAGTGAGGGAGAATACATACGAGATAGCAAAGATATCTGCTTTTTGTTCATTGAGTGTTGGTGAAACTCTTTTAAAAGGAGAGAATGCATTTGCACTGAACAGACCACCAGGACATCATGCGTGCAGAGACCATGGGGGAGGATTCTGCTATCTCAACAATATCGCCATAACAGCTTATTATCTGAGAGAGAAAGGGATGGAAAGGATATTTATCCTCGACTGGGATGGACATCATGGGAACGGCACCCAGGAGATTTTTTATGATGTGAACTGGGTTTACTATCTCTCGATACACCAGAAGGGAATATATCCATTTACAGGCTATGAAAATGAAACAGGAGAAGGAGAAGGGAAGGGATTCAACAGAAATATTCCTGTACCGTACGGCACCGGAGATGAGGAGTATCTAAAAATATTTGACAGAATAATCTTAAAGGAGATAGAGAGGTATAAACCAGAGGTAATACTGATCTCTGCAGGTCAGGATTCTCATAAAAACGATCCTCTTGTTGGACTGAAACTATCCACAGAAGCCTATGGCAGATTTATCAGGAAACTCAGGGATTACCCTGTAGGTGCCATTCTGGAAGGAGGATATGATATAGACAGTGTTGCTTACTCGAATTTAGAGATAATAAAGGAGATGAGCATCTGATAATAAATCCCTTCAAACCTGAGTACAAAAAATATCTGAGTATAGATCTCAATAAGATACCGAAGGAGATCATTCAGTTATCCATAGATAGAGTGATGAAGTTCAAAAAAGATCCTGATAGATATGTGAATCTCAAGGAAAGAGAGGACATTATATCCTTTTTTCTTCTATGCCAGAGTTTATCATTATCTCCAGATTCCCAGAAATGTATCAACTCCATAAACATTTTAAAGCAAACTATACAGAAGAGACTTGAAAAAAATCCAGATATACCAGATATGAAAGAGCTTATAGATATACAGCCCTCAGATCTTACAGGTGAAGATCTTTACAGGATAAAATCCCTCAAAAATGCTCCTCCAGAGTTCATGGTAAGATGGTATGATGTTTATGATGTCGTTGATCCCATATCAGAGTATATCTTCAGGGGAAATCTTCATCTCACCAAATATGAACTGATGAGCGTTTATGTCGATCTTCTTGGAAAAAAGATACACATGTATATCAGCAGTATCTCTGAGGCTGTAAAAAAAGCTAATCATCCAGTACATAAAAAAATTTTTGATTCAATAAAGTTCTACTCTGCCCCAATAAAAACATCAGAAAAACTTTCTTCCACAGATTTTCCTCCCTGTGTTAACGCAGCATTTAATGGTGTCTCTGCTGGAACACGCAACTATGCAATAACAGTCCTCCTCACATCATTTCTTTCATATGCAAGGGTATCTCCATCCCCTAAGGTATTTGATAGGGATTTCAACATTGAACTTCAGGAAAAGGAGATCGAGATCCTCCTGAAGGAGATAATTCCCATGATCTTTGAGGCAGGTGAGAGATGTGATCCTCCTCTATTTAAAGATCAGCCAATAGAAAGAGAGAATGTTTTTTACCACTTAGGATTTGGACTCACTTCTTCTCCCTCTGTGAGGGATTTTGGAAGATCCAAATGGTATCTTCCCCCCAATTGCTCTAAGATACGCGAAAATGCACCTTCTCTGTGTCATCCTGACGAATTCTGCAGAAAGAAGTTTTATCAGATCATAAATAAAGAAAAAGCATCCAACCTCATAAAAGCCGCAGAAAAAAGAGGAAAAAAGAGCCTTGGAGAAAAAATTCTTGAAGTCATTGAAAAATACAACACAGTGGAAAAAATGAGTTCTGCTTTGAATGTCTCTGAAAGAGAGATTGAAAAACAGCTCAATGTTCTCATAAAAAATAACATAGTTGGATACAGGGAAATTACGAATCCTCTGATGTACTATATAAGAAAGAAAAAATCACTTTAATGCAAGCATTTTTTCTATAGCCCTTCTTGCCCTTTCAGCTATCTCGGGATCAACTCTGACAATTTTATCCTTCTTTTTCATGACACTGTAAACTTTTGGAAGAGTATGTTTTTTCATATTGGTACATACAGCTTTTTCTATGCAGTAAAACTTCTTCTCTGGAAACTCTGAGCTCAGTCTGTAACACATCTCCTTTTCAGTTCCAACTATGAATTCTTCACCTTCAGAAGCTCTTTTTATCATCTGCGATGTTGAGCATATGTAATCGGCCATCTTCTGTACCTCCGGAAGACATTCTGGATGTGCCAGAATCAAAGCATCGGGATGTTCTTTTTTCATTTTCAGGATATCCTTCTTTGTGATCAGAAACTCATGAACTCTGCAGTGTCCGAACTCTGGGAGAGGTATTATCCTTTTATCTGTATGCTGCTGGGTATACCATGCAAGATTTTTGTCAGGTCCGAAGAGAATCGTATTTTCTTCGAGAGAATTCACAACTTTAACAGAGTTGGCGGATGTGCATGTGATATCTGCCTCAGCCTTGGCCTCTGCCAGTGTATTGACATAAACAACTACAGCTGCCTCAGGATATTTTTTTCTTGCCTCTCTTATCTTCTCAGCGGGAAGCATCCCGGCCATGGGACATCTTGAGGTCTCATCAGGAATGAGAACTGTTTTATCGGGATTGAGAATTGCAGCCGTCTCTGCCATGAAATCCACACCACAGAAAACAATATATTTAGCATCTATACTCTGTGAAATTCTGCATAATTCTAAAGAATCCCCTCTAAAATCCGCTATCTCCTGAATCTCTGGAATCTGATAATTATGAGCAAGAATAACAAATTCTCCTGATTTTTTCAGTTCCAGTATTTTTTCTTTGAGCATGCTCCCATCTCAAAAGAAAACTTTATTAACCTTTCGAGATATAACATTGTTATATGAAGCTCCCATGTGAAATTATAGTTAAGGAAGTCCTTCCAACGATAAGGTCTGCAGTTGTTTTTATCCTCTATAATGAGTATAAACTGACACAGACAGAGATAGCTGAAAAGATGGGAATAACACAGGCATCTGTAAACCAGTACATACAGAAAACGAGAGGCAGAAATAGGAAAATCCTGGATAATATCCCAGAAATCAAGGAAAAATCCAAAGAAATAGCAAAAACAGTATTTAATGATGGAGATTATCTGAATTCTCTATGTGATCTCTGTAAAGATATAAGAAAGAATAAGGAATTTTACAGAATCTATAAAAAAGTGGCTAATCTATAAGACTCAAAATTTCACTGAGTTTTTTTATTTTTGGTGTGTACTCTGCATCCTTCACTCTTGCCATCAGTACAGTTCTCATTCCCACCCCCTCCGCACCTTTAAGATCCTCCACCTTATTATCCACCATAAGAACCTCTTCTGGAGAAATATTCAATTTTTCAATTGCAATTCTATATATCTCCTTTGAAGGCTTCTCATAGCCAATCTCAGAGGATATGACAACACATTCAAAGAAATGTTCCAGCCCAAGCCTCAGTATCTTTTCCCACTGTTTTATAGAAACTCCATTGGTCACTATTCCAAGTTTCTTCTTTCTTTTTACAAGCTCTATCAGTGTGGGAACGGTATCATCAAACGGCCTTATATATGCAAACTTTGTATTGTGGTAAGCTATGACTCCGGATGCTAAGAGTTTATAATCTATGTACCCCAGCTTCTCCTCAAGAAATCTGTTAAAATGCTCAGGATAATTGCTCCCATATCTTTTTACGATCTTTATAAGATCTTCATATCCTTTTTTCAGGTCTATATCCAGACCTTCATTTACCATTGCCTTCAACGCAGATTTCCTTGCACTCTCAGAAAGTGCCGTGGAGTTGTAGAGTGTATCATCCAGATCAAAGAGTACAGATTTTATCATCATCTCTTTTTTATCTCATGAGTTTATATGGATTTTGATGATGTATCACTTCCTCTCAAAATCTTCACAGAAATAATAAAAGGGTACTCTCTTTCCATGTTTTTTGCAGAATCCAAATTCTGCTGTTTCTTCTTCATAGTATTTACATAGAAGGCATTTTTTATCTTTCTTTCCTAAAAAAGGTTTCTGTATTTTTTCAATTATCTTCTCTTTCCTCTTCTTTTCCTCCTCAATATGGTCTTTTCTTCTTCTTATCATCTTTTCGAGATCCGGAATTTCATCCATAAAATAAATGGATGTATGTTTATTTTAAGGTTTGTAAGATCTGACAGTAAAGCTTTTATTGTCATCTTTCTTAATCTT
>Ga0190304_1000257_pt1 | contig 25010 bp, 22 predicted proteins | sample 48700712_MG_FD_161670 | JGI IMG/M metagenome (GOLD analysis project Ga0190304, IMG submission 161670) | Hydrothermal vent sediment bacterial communities from Southern Trench, Guaymas Basin, Mexico - 4870-07-1--2_MG | ecosystem: Environmental > Aquatic > Marine > Hydrothermal vents > Sediment ...
ATTTTCTTTATTGATGATGTTTATCTACAAGTATCTCGGTGATAAACCTTCATTCATTAGTGATCCTGTTATAGATATAAGTAAAAACACTGTAGTCCATGCTCACTGCGTGGCACCAATAAAATTCGATGGTATAAGGGAGTACCCATATATTATCCGGAGTCATGCCGAAGATAACAAAAGCGTATCACTTGAAGTAAAATATGATGATATAGGAAGCGTTGTAACTGTAGCCAATATAGTTGAAGACAATATGGTTGTTTCCCTTGGCAAAGTTCTAGGTAACCCAGAGATAAATAGAGGCTGTAGAACAAAGATTGAAATAAGTGTCGAAAACGCATATAAAATGCTAGAAAACTGGCATGCTGGCGACCATGTTTCAGCTTTTGGACTACATCGAGTTTTAGCTACTGGCAACTGGTATTATGAACTAAAAGAACTTTCAAAACTTATGGGTCTCAATTTTATTGAGGAATAATTATTTATCAAAATGTTGTATCATCAATATGTGAGAAAATGAAAAAACCTAAAATTGCATTACAGTTATATTCTGTTCGTGAAGACTGTAAAAAGGATTTTAAGGAGACTTTAGAAAAAGTTGCTGACATGGGGTATGAAGGAGTTGAGTTTGCTGGTTTCTATGATTGGAGTGCGGATAAGCTTCTGGACCTATTAGAGAATCTAGGTTTAGAAGTTGCTGGTGCACATATAGGAGTTGATTCTCTACTTGGTGACAACCTTTATGAAACAGTAGAATTTCATAAAACATTGGGTAACAAGTATCTTATAGTTCCTGGTATTCCAGAAGAATGGAGAAATAGTAAAGAGACATGGCTTAAAACAGCAAAAACCTTTAACACAATAGCAGAAAGATTAAAACCTTATGGTATGAGAACTGGCTATCACAATCATACCGTTGAATTTAGAAAATTTAATGGTGATACTGGATGGGATATATTCTTTAAGAACACTATTTCAGATGTCATAATGCAGTTAGATACAGGTAACGCTATGCATGGCGGCGTAACTGCTGACGAATTACTTGAGATATTGAAAAGATATCCCGGTAGAGCGGTTACTATTCATCTAAAAGAATATTCATCTATAGATAAGAATGCTTTAATTGGAGAAGGAGAAGTGAAATGGATAGAGTTATTCAAATTAACTCAATCTATTGGAGGCACCGAATGGTATATTATCGAACAAGAAACATATAAGTATCCACCTCTTGAATGTGTTAAAAAGAGTTTAGATAATTTATTAAAGCTTCTTGAGAACGTTTAAACTCTTTTATATAAAATTTTTTACATATTTGTAACTTTTCAAGAAGATTTTTAATAAAGCTAAAGATTTAATTATCTACATTATTACATTAGAGGTGATTTTAGGATGGTTGAGCATTATGATATAATCGCCTTTGGCACAGGATCCTCGTTAAATATAGTATCAGAGCTCCTAAATATGGGACGTCCAATAAAGGTTGCAGTTATAGAAAATAGCATGGTTGGAGGAATTTGTCTCACACGAGGATGTATTCCTTCGAAAATGCTCTTATATCCAGCTATTACTGTAAGAAGAATTCTAGAATCTAGTAGATTGGGGATAAAAGCGAGTATAAATCAGATAAATTTTAAGGGAATAATGTCACGAACATACAATTCTATAGCAAACGAGAGTAGAGAGATCGAGGAGTCACTGATACAGAATCCCTATGTAGATTTATATAAGGGCAACGGTACATTTGTTGGAGACTACACCATAGACATCAATGGTAAGGAAATAGAGGGAGATATAATTCTTTTATGTACTGGATCAAAACCTTATGTTCCGCCAATCGATGGATTGGATGAGATAGATTACTTAACAAATGATAACTTTTTCCGTGAACTTCGTGAGCTTCCCAAGAGATTTGTTGTTATCGGTGGAGGATATATTGCAGTTGAGTTAGGTTTCTTCATGGCTATGATGGGATCAAAGGTTACGATTATTGGAAGAAGACCACGAATAATGCATAATGAAGAACCTGAAATTTCTGAACTTTTCCAAAGAGATCTATCAAAATACATAGATTTACTAACTGGTCATGAAGCTGTAGAAGTCAGAAAAAGGGGAGACAACATAATTGTTACAGCGGAGAACAAAGAGACAGGAAACAATGTAGAGATAGAAGCTGACAAAATTCTCATTGCTGCTGGCAGAGCCTCGACGTCAGATATTACAAGACCTGAAAAAACTGGTGTAAAAACAAATGAAAAAGGATGGATAATTACAGACAGGTATATGCGTACGAGTAAACCAGATATTTGGGCTTGTGGAGACGCAAACGGTATACACATGTATAAACATAAGGCTAATTATGAATCACAAATAGTTTTCTATAATGCTTTCCTAGGTAAAAGAGCTATAGTAACATATCATGCAGTTCCTCATGCTATATTTACTGAGCCCGAGATAGCTAGCGTAGGCATGAAAGAAGAAGAAGCATCCAAGAAATATGATATCCTAGTTGGCTACTATAAATATGAAAATACAGCTATGGGAGAAGCCATGATGGTAAAAGACTACTTCGCCAAGGTAATCGTCGACAAGGAAACATATAGGATATTGGGCGCTCATATTGTTGGTCCAGAGGCCTCAATTCTAATTCAAGAAATTGTAAGTCTAATGTATACGGATAATATGTCTGCTGTTCCCATATTTCGAGGGATGCATATTCATCCAGCAATGTCTGAAGTAGTTGAACGAGCATTCTATAGCCTAAGAGAACCTGAAGCCTAGAAAAGAGACTAACAAATTAAATAATTCTTAATATCTATTTCTAAATTATTATAGAATTATTATTTCATAATAATTTAAAATCTGAGGATAAGTATATGGAAAAAGCCAATGTTTCACGATTAAAGAAAATAACAGATTGGTTAGCACTTGAAAGAAATATTGTAACGATGGTTCTAGCCGTCCTTATAATTACATTAGGCGAACAAATGTGGAGTAGATTTGTACCCAAATATTTAGAGGCGTTAGGCGCTACTACATTGATAATAGGATTATATGGATCATTAAAACTACTTTTGGGAGCATTCTATCAGTATCCTGGTGGAGTATTATCTGATAAGTTAGGAGCCAAAAAAGCTTTAACACTTTTTTCAATCATTGCCATAGCTGGCTACCTTCTATATTTTATAAGTTGGAGTTGGGAAGTATTCCTCTTAGGAACATTTCTAGTTATGATATGGGATAGTATGTCTCAGCCGGCACTTTTCTCATTAATCGGAGAAGTCCTAAAAAAGAAACAACGGGCAATGGGATTCAGTATTCAGTCTATTTTAAAAAGAATACCTATAATTATTGCTCCTCCACTTGGAGGATTATTGATCATGAAACTGGGACTTATACAAGGTATGAAAATAGGATTTATAGCCTCTATAATTCTCACAGTCTTTGCTTCATTCTTCCAACATAAGTTTTATACACAGAGAGAAAAAGAGAAGAAGGAACAGTCACAGATCTCGTTAATAGATACTTTAAAAATAATGAGACGGGAATTAAAATATCTTCTATTTGCAGATATATTAGCTAGATTTGGTAGTTATACTGCTTCACAATATATAGTCTTATACGTAATAAATATATTAGGTGGCTCTTCTCTAGATTTCGGATTACTCGTTTCTTTACAGATGGCTACAGCTATACTAACATATTTACCAGCTGCTAAAATGGCAGACATATATGGTAGAAAACCCTTCATAACGCTAACATTTACATTTTTTGCTCTTTACACATTTGCTTTAGGAATCACAAACACGTTAGCTATAGTACCTATATCCTTTATTTTCGCTGGTCTAAGAGAAATAGGCGAACCTGCTAGAAAAGCATTAATAGTCGATTTAGCAGATGGCCCGTATCGTGGAAGAATAATTGGCCTATATTATTTGATAAGAGAACTATTGGGATTTCCTGCTCCACTAGTTGGAAGCTTTTTATGGTATATAAATCCGAGATATACATTTATATTTGGCTCTTTAGTAAGCTTTACTGGATTACTGCTTTTTATAACTAAAGTAAAAGAAAAATAACATTATCTCTAATACATTAACATAAATATCTATTCTTATCTATTTATTAGGGTAAAATATGATAAAAATTTCAGTTTATACTTTGGGTTTTCCAGGTTATCAACTCGAAGATATCATTAAAATCTCTTCAGAGTTAGGATATGATGGCATTGATGTAAGAGTTAGAGATGATGGACATATCTATATTGATGCACCAAAAGGATATAGAAGAAAGATTCTTGATACCGCAAAATCATATGGTATAGACATCTATGGAATATATAGCTATCTTGGTGAAAGATTTGTTTCCAGAGACCCTAACATAAGGGAAAAAGTATTAGAGGATATCAAGAAACATCTCGACCTAGCCGTAGATTTAGAGGGAGTATATTTGAGAATATTTCCAGGAACCTCAGATATCTCTCAAGAAAACATGAAACTATTTATAGACATGTTAAGAAAAGCATGTAAGGAGGCGGAAGATAGAGGTATATTTATAGGAATAGAAACACATGGCGAGTTGGTTGTCGACGGTGATTCATGTAATTATGTCTTAAAGGAAATTAGCTCAGATATGCTAAAGATTGTTTATGATCCTGCAAATGTGTTTCTTCGAGGATATGATCCAATAAAAGAATTAAGAAAAATAGATCTTAGCGATGTTATAGCTGTACAGTTTCATGATATTAAGATAATAGGAGATAAGACGAAATCTGTACTCTTAGGTAGAGGAGATATACCATTTGATCCAGTGATAGATCATTTAGTGGATAAAAACTATCAAGGATATATAGTTGATGAATATGAGAAATGGTGGCATCCTGAACTTCCTGATCCAAAAGAAGGTCTTCCAAAAGAAATCAAATATCTTAAGGAAAGATTAAAGACTTTGTTATGATTTTACACCTATCTTTTTTAAATCAGTTAAAAACAAAATAATTTAGTCTCTTAGATAACTCATAAATTTGTATGCCTGATACAAAAATTAGTATTATTGGTGCTGGAAGTGCTGTTTTCGCGCTTATATTAGTTAAAGATTTAAGTTTATCAAAATGCTTGGAGGAAAGTACTATTTATCTTATGGACATAGATAAAAACAGGTTACATATTATTCATTCATTTGCTAAAAAATACATCGAGGAAACTGGCATAAAGATAAAGTTTGAAAAAACTACTAATAGAGAAGAAGCTCTACGGGATTCTGACTATGTTATAAATACAGCATTAGCCGCTGGCCATAGTAGATTAAGAGAAGGATGGAGTATTGCAAAAGAACTAGGATATAGGTTCGGTGGAAGTCTCCATATAATGCATGATGAAGCTTTTTGGATAAATTTCTATCAATATAGGCTTTTTGACTCCATTCTACAAGATATCAAAGACCTTTGTCCTAATGCATGGTATATACAGCTTGCTAACCCTATACTAGCAGGAATCACCTATCTTTCAAGAAAATTCCCTAAAATTAAGATGATTGGTCTCTGTCATGGATTCAGAGGAGTTTATCATATGGCTAATGTTCTCGGATTAAATGAGAAACATCTAGATTTCGAAACTATAGGAATAAATCATTTTATATGGCTTACTAAGTTTTTCTACGAGGGAGAAGACGCATACCCTATACTAGATAGATGGATTAGAGAAGAAGCAAGTAATTATTGGAAAAAATGTAGAATGAGTGATGGTATGGGACCTAAGCCAATAGATGTCTATAAGAAGCTTGGATTAATGCCTATAGGTGATACGTGTACTCCCGGAGGAGGTTCATGGCCATATTGGTATCATGGAAACAAGAATGAAGAAGAAAGATGGAAAGAAGACCCAGAAAAATGGTGGGATTCTTATTTTAGTCATCATAGCGACATATTTGAAAAAATCTCTAGTTTACTCTACAGTAACATAAAGTTAACGTCAGTATTTAAGCCTGAGAAATCACACGAGATAATAATACCTTTGATAGAGTCATTAGCATGTAATATTCCGCGAAAACTACAAATTAATATACCGAATAATGAAAACTATATAGACAGTATACCAAAGAATTTTGAAGTGGAGCTACCTCTACTTGTCGACAAAAATGGTTATCATAAAGATGAAACTAGAAGATTGCCAAAAAGAATCTTAGCACATATGTATAGGGATAGGATAACGCCAATTGAAATAGAACTAGAGGCCTATGAAACTGGTAGTATAGATTTACTTTTGCAATTAATTTTAATGGACCCTTGGACTAAGTCAATAACTCAGGCAGAAAAGCTACTAAATAGGATATTATCATTACCCTACCATGAAGAGATGAAAAAACATTATAAATAAGCTAGATTTATGTCCCAGAAAGTATATACTATTGGTCATAGCAATAGAGACCTCTCCGTATTCATTAAGTTACTAAAACATTATAAAATAGAAATAGTTGTAGATGTTAGAAGATGGCCGACCTCAAGAAAATTTCCTTACTATAACAAAGAAAATCTAGAAAAAGAATTAGAGAAAACAGGAATAAAGTATATTTGGCTTGGCGAATTTTTAGGAGGATATAGAAAAGAAGGATATAAGAAATATTTGTATAGTGCAAAATATAAGGAAGGTATATCTAAGCTTGAAAAAATAATAAAGAATCATTGGATAGCTATAATGTGTAGTGAAAAGCTATGGTTCAGATGTCATAGAAGATATATATCTGATACATTGGCAGAAAAAGGATATAGAGTAATCCATATCATAGATCAAAAAAGAGTCCAAGAACATAAACTTAGAAATCTATACTCTAATCTTTAGGAATATTCTTTTTCTTATATTCATGCACGGCTCCTGCGGTAAAACCTACAGCATAATTATATACCGGATTTCCTGGTGGTACAGCTAGTCTAGCTGATTTAAAAAATCCACTCTGTGATATACCTGTTTTCGCAGACAACTCTAATGTCTTCTTTGAATAAAGTTCACCCTCTATCTTTTCCTCTCTAAAAAATGATAATAATTTATAAATAATCTTCTCAAAAATACCCATTAATAACCCCAAGTTATGATATTTGTTATCAAAAATATAAATTTTTTATTAAAACATGAAAAATATTCAAAGGATCTTTTTAAATCTCTTATTTATTGAACAGAGATTAAAACTTTTAAGATATTTGACAATAACCTCTTTTAGTTCCTTTACTATTAGTGACTCGGCATCAATACCCATTTTACTAAGATTTTTAAACATCTCATTTATTCTGGAATCCATTTTAGACCAGACATATCTTGAGCAAAGACCCATTATCAGTTCTCTTTTATCTACTTCAAGTTTAGTAGGTTCAATTTTAGAATATTTCCTCCATCTGCCATCTTCTAATATATAACTATATAAGGATTCTAATATGTTAGAATGCTTTCTTAATTTGCCTTTTTCATAGAAATCTTTTTCCTTAATAGCAAGATCTTTCATAACCCTATACTCAATATCTGCAAACATAGGACCTATATTTGCACCACCAATCCCAATCTTAGGAAAAACTTCTGGATTACCTACATAATCTGTTGAATGAGTCTTTAAATAAAGTCCATATCTTGAAGCAACATCTACAAGCTTCTTTGCCTTTTCTACATCAAGCAGATTACCTGGAGCTACTTTTGTACCTACATCACCCACCATAAATATTATTCTCACTTTATCTAAGCTTCTTCTCTTTAAACCCTTCAAAACCAGTGATACTAGTTCACTAGCATGATCCTCATCTTTGAATCTCCACCTATCACTTCCAATCTCGTAATTGATTAAAGAAATATCATAATTTTTTCGAACATCTTCTGCAAATTCTAACAAATCAAGTGTCCTTTTAGCAACAATCTCAGTGGAAAGATCATTAGTATATAGATCTACCGTTGTATCTATATGAATAACATCATATCCTGCAATTATCGCAGATTCGATGGATTTATATGTTGATTCTAGAGCTTCTTCGAAACTATATCCTCTTTGAATATGCAAATCCTTCAGCCATGGACCGCCATGATCAAGAGCAAGAATTATCGGAGACACAATTCCTAGTCTTTTAACTTCATTCTCCAAAAATTTAGTAAAGCTTTTTGGCGTCCATCCAGTATATCCCCCATCATAATCTATCTGATTAAGAGAGGCAATAAACATCATAGGTGCATCACACTCTTTTGCTGCCAATAATGCTCCTTTAACAATATGTTTTGATATTGGAGAAACTCCGAGAATCGTTATAGGATCACCGAGTTGATTATAAAATGTGTTGAGAAGAAATTCAACTATGGGAACATTTCTTTCCTTAGAAATTGATCTAAGTAAACTGTTATCAAAATCTCTCATATAATCTACCAGAATAAATATAGCTAGGTGAAATAATAAATTAATTCCTTAACAGTATAAAGGATAAAGCAGTATATCAAATATCTAAAATATACATTTAGCTATATAGAAATATTTTTATATTTTTGTTCTATTGCACAAAAATATGACAACTAATCAGATACATGGAAACTGTATAAATTATTCAGATGGAAAATGTCTCTTATATAATATTAATGTATCTCCTAATGCTCCAGCATGCCCAAATTTCCAACCTAAAAAGAATACAACGAGAGTAAACTATGTACCAGCTTTTCACAGCAAGTTTACAGGATATACTCACTGCTTCAGAAGAAGACATCGGCACAGAAACGGATGGAAAAGAAAAATTGGTTGGTGATTTTATGGAGCTTACGCTATCTATAGTTTTGCTCTGCATATTTATAACATCATTTATATTTTCTATGTTTGGAAGAGGAGGAGGAGACTTTTATTTACCTATAATACTAACTTTCTTACCGATCAACTATTATACTGCAGCAGGAATAAGTCTATTCCTTATAGTAGTTCAAGGACTATCTATGACCTTAATATACCATAAAAAACATAGACTTATTGACTGGAAGCTAGCTATTATTCTAGGCTCTATAATCGCATTATCTTCATTCCTAGGAGGTGTACTATCTTATAAAATACCTGAAATATATCTTAAACTTTCGTTTTCCTGTTTTTTACTTATATCCTCATATCTCTTATATAGAAACTACAATTTAACAATAAAACATTGGAGAATTGGATTATGGAAAAGAGAGGCAGCAGGGATAACATACACTGTCAATCTGCTATATATTGTTTTTCCCATATTGCTTGCGTCGTTTATGGCAAGCATGTCGGGCATATCTGGTGGAGGACTGATAATACCGATATGTACTTTATTTGGAGGTGTACCTTTAAGAATAGCTATGGGAACAAATACCTTTTTAGTTTTAATATCTTCATCTATGGGTTTTATCGGCCATCTAACCAGGGGAGGATTTGATCTATCTCTTGGTATAAAACTGGTATTGATGGTCATATTGGGTTCGCAACTAGGCTCTCGAATCCACGTAAAGATTAAAGAAGAAAAACTGAGAAAGGGATTTTCTATAATTCTTATTATTGCTGCCTTATGGATGCTAATAAAAATATTCATATAAGGTGAGAAAATATTGGGTACAGTTAAAGTATTAATTCCTGCATACAAGCCGGGAAATCTAGATGCAAAAGTTTATCCGCATTGGAAAGATGCAGAGGTATTCACTGAAATCGAATTACGAAATAATGAAATATATTCTGTTAAGCCGCATATTTTATCATCTGACACATTGATAATTAATCTTGTTAAAAAAGAAAAAATAAATTATGTGATCACCCAATCTTTGAGTATAAGAGCATTAGAGCTTTTAAACAGATTTAATGTTATAGTTTTAACAGGAAAAATTAAAACAGTGAGAGATGCTATAGAAAAATTCAAGAAAAAAGACTTGTATATCGTATCTCTATCAAAGACGAAACTAGATTAACAAGATATTATTTTATAAAGGTATTGATTTTATACAAGCCAAAATTCTTATCGTCAAGTCTCCAAGCAGCGTATTCAACCTTTTCAGAAGTATACTTAATTATCATCCATATCTCCTCGGGGCATTCTATCATTCTCTCTAGATCATTCATTGAGGGAATAACATTTCCCCTATAATGAGAATGAAATATGCCTATATACTCATAGCCTTGTCTTTTATACTTTAAGATCTTATTCATCCATTCTCTTAAATCTATCCAAAAGGAATCAGTCGAACCCAAAACATTCTTTAACTCATCAACTTTAAGAATATACGCATTATCTCCTATGATCTTACCGAGAAGTAAGCCACATGCTTCTATAGGATAACGTCTTCTTATGATTGAAACTATTTCATTGAGAATCTCTTTTGAAAATATGAGATTATTTACTTTTTCCTGTAAGTTTACAATTGACCTCGATGTATCATACACAAAAGTAAGATGATAATAACGTTAAAATATGAATCAGTTAAAAGCTTTATATGTGTCTTATATGAAGAAACATATTTTCTGTTATTTATGTCAATTGCAGGATTCTTTGCGATAACAAGCTCTACGATGTCTAAATCACCCACGCTACCTCTTTTTGCTCAAAGTCTTGGATTTACAAACGTAGAGATAGGACTAGTAGCTGTATCTTCAACTATAACTGGAATATTTGTAAACTTTATAGCGGGCACACTATCTGATACCTATGGAAGAAAGAAAATGCTTATTTTATCCGGGTTCTTCTTTGCTACATCACCCTTCATGTACCTATTTGTTAAAAATGGCATAACATTAGCACTTATAAGAGCATATCATGGCATAGCTACAGCAGTTTTTACACCTGTATCATTAGCAGTTATAGCTGATGTATATGCCAAGGATAGAGGAGAAAAAATGGGTACATTCTCATCTGCTACACTGATAGGTAGACTTTTAGCACCAAGTCTTGCAGGCTATACAATAGCAATAGGAGTTTTTCAATCACATATATATTATGTAGAATAATCGGTACAATAGCTTTCCTCTTACTGTTTTTTACACCTTCAGCTGATAAAATCATAGAAAAAGAAAAATCTATAAGTTCATGGAGGGTTCTCTTTGAAAAAAGTGTTCTTCTACTTGGCTTTATAAATGCCACAGTGTACTTCTCCATGCAAGGACTAGAAACATTTCTACCACTATATCTAAAACAATTATCTGTTGAGACCTGGAAAATAAGTATACTCTTCACATTCCAAATATTAACAATAGCGATTACGAAACCAATCATGGGAAGAATATCAGATAAACTCGGTAGAAGAAAACTAATAATCTATGGTCTATTAACAATATGTTCTATCCCTAATACTATTAAGCATGACCAATAATTATTATCTAGTTATGTTCTCAATACTTATTTTTGCTCTAGGAGTATCCTCTAGCACAGCTTCATTGAAACCTTTAGCATCAGAAATAGTACCGCCAGAATATTATGGCGCAACAATATGAGCATTAGAAACAATAAAGGATATAGGACAGGCATCTGGCCCAATAATAACAGAATTTATATTATCTTACATTTAAATTCAACCAGGCATATATTGTAATGGCATTTATCACATTAATATCGTTAGCAATGTTCGTGATATCTTCCCCAAAAAGTCGTTTATCAGCCTAATATCCATAAGCCCATGGTATCTCTTTTGCCCATCTAAGAGCTCTTTTAACAGCCACTTTCCAGCCACGATATAATTTCTCCCTTTGATCCTTATTCATTTTCGGTTTAAATACTTTCTCAGGCTTCCAAAGCCTTTCTACTTCTTCAAGATTATTCCAAAAATCTACAGCTAACCCAGCTAGGTAGGCAGCACCTAAAACAGTAGTCTCCGGTATAACAGGTCTAACAACATCAATACCCAGAATATCAGCCTGAAACTGCATTAGAAAATCACTTTTAGAAGCACCCCCATCAGCCTTTAGAACATTTACTTTCATACCCGTATCCTTTTCCTGCGCTTCAATAACATCCCTGTTAAGATAAGCAATAGACTCAAGAACGGCGCGAGCAATATGCTCCCTTCTAGTACCTCTTGTAATACCTATAATCAGTCCCCTCGCATACATATCCCAGTAAGGTGCACCAAGACCAACAAAAGCAGGAACAACATATACACCTTGTGTATTAGACACGCTCTCAGCCAGAGTATCAATCTCCTTTGATCTCTTTATTATTTTCAAACCATCTCTTAGCCATAATATAGCTGCACCAGTAACAAAAATACTGCCTTCTAGTGCATAGACAGCCTTACCCTTACTTAGGGAATAGTAAATCGTTGTTAAAAGCTTATTCTTTGACCAAACTGGAGAATTACCAATATTTAGCAAAATAAAATTACCTGTACCGTAAGTAGATTTTACCACGCCTGGCTTAAAACCAGCCTGTCCAAATAACGCAGCCTGCTGATCACCAGCATCCCCTGAAACAGGTATTTCACAACCACCAAACAATTCCCTGCTAATTTTAGAGCCAGTGTATCCATAGATATGAGAAGACGGAACCGGTAAAGGCAATATTTCACTAGGAATATTACCTTGAATTTCTAAAAGTTCATCATCCCATTCTAGTTTCTTGATATCAAACAACATAGTCCTAGATGCATTCGAATAATCTACTACATGCGCACCTCTCTTTTCAGGCGTAAGATTTTCTTTACTATTTCTTGTAAGGTTCCAGATAATCCATGTATCTATCGTACCGAAGGCAACTCTACCTTTCTTACATTTCTCTCTAAGACTGGGAACATTTTCTAAGAGCCACCATATTTTAGTACTTGAAAAATAGGGATCTGGGTAAAGACCAGTTTTCCTATATATTATTTCAAGATATCTTTTTCTGATACTGTCCACGTAATCTGCCGTCCTTCGATCCTGCCATACAATCGCATTATACAGTGGTCTACCACTATTAAGGTCCCATAATATGGTTGTCTCACGTTGATTAGTAACACCTATAGCCTTTATCTGTCTCGGCTCTATGCCTGTTTTCGCAATGACCTCCTTTATAACTATTCTAACATTATTCCATATTTCTAAAGGATCATGCTCAACCCATCCAGGCTTAGGATATATTTGTCTATGTTCTCTATAAGAATAAGCAATAAGAGACCCATTTCTATCAAATATAGCTGCTCTAGAACCAGTTGTACCTTGATCTATTGAAAGTATATAATCCATATTAATGTACCCCTTTTTACATATATTATAATTATCTAATTAACATAATAAAAAATGGATAGTTCTAATCCGTCCAATTATTAGTGAAGTGTTAATTTTATATTTCTAAAAGAAATAGTTTTTTCAATGCTAAGTGTTTATTTCCTCTTCCATTTCCATTTTGATTCAGAGTACAGAGATATATATGAGAATTATTTAGAGATAGGATTTCAAAGAATATTAGAGTATATTAATACGTCTAAAAAATGTAGAAACTTTAAATTTATTCTTGATCAAATAGTTCTCCTTGAACCCTTCTTTAAAAAGTTTCCTGAAAAAATCGAAGACATTAAACAGCTCATCAATAACAACAAACTTGAAATAGTTTGTGGAATGTATGCTATGTCTGATACAAATCTTCCTTCTGGAGAATCATTAATCCGACAAATACTTTACCACAAAAAATGGGTGGAAGAAAAATTTGGTATAGAACCAACAACACTATGGATGATCGATGTATTTGGACAAAATGCACAAATGCCATTAATATGTAAGCATACTGGAATAAACCTGTACATTTTCTCGAGAGGTGCTTTAAAAGACACCAAACAAGAATTTGAATGGGAAGCATTAGATGGATCAAAGGTTTTAGCGATTTGGTTACCGAAAGGATATGATATACCCATTTTTCTTAAAGACCAAATTCTAGAATATCTCTATAATACATTTATCGAAATCTCTAATAGTTCGGATAATAACATGGTATTTTATACATGTGGAGGAGATTTTGCAAAACCTAGAAAAGAAATATATAAGCTTTTAGAAGAAAACAATTTTATCTATAAGGATGTGGTATTCGAACCTATATTACCTTCTCAACTTATAGAAAAAATAGACTATACAAAACTATCAACATTCAAGGGAGAATTTAATCCTATTTTTCAAGGAACATATAGTTCACGTATAAAGGTAATCCAAGAGAACCGTAAACTTGAAAATAAAGCATTTTTAGCTGAAGAAACATCAACTTTGGCATGGCTACTAGGAAAAATATACGAAAATGATAAAATAGAGCATGCATGGAAGAAAATACTATTCAACCAATTCCATGACATTATTTGTGGATGTCACATAGATAATGTTTATGAACGAACGCTAACTAGATACCATGAAGCTAATAATCTTCTATCTGAACTAATAAAAAATAATCTAAAATTTATAGCAGAGAACATTAACACAAGTAGAAAAAATATAGGAATATTAGTATTTAATAATCTACCATGGTCAAGGACAGATATATTAGAAATAGAGGTTGCACCGCAAAATGGAAATCAATTAAAGATAATAGATTCTCATGGCAAAGAACAACCCATCCAAATAATAGAAAAGATAACGGAAAATGGAAAGGTAGTAAAACTAAAACTATTATTTTTAGCTGAAAATGTTCCACCATTAGGTTATAAAACATTCTATATAGTTGAAACCAAAACATCAATTAAAACTGATAATTGTATAAGATGTAGCGAAAACATTGTTGAAACTCCCTTTCATATAATTGAGTTTCCTCTCTATGGTGGTATCCTATCAAAAATATATGATAAACGAATTGGAGAAGATTTTGTTGATAAAGAGAAACCGTGGGCAAATAATATTGTCTGGGAAATAGATAATGGGGATCTCTATGAATATGATATGAAATGTCTACCAAACAAAATGTACTCAGAGGTAAAAAGATTTCCTATTAGGAAAGAAGATAATAACAAAGTACTATATTCAAAAAATGAAGTAATAGGAACATTTGTTAAAGAGTGTGGACCTTTAAGAACGATAATAGAGGCAGCATCCTGGAGTGATATGAGAGGAATAAAGATAAATTCAAAGATAATCCTTTATAGTTTCACGCCAAGAATCGATTTTGAAACCATCATATTTCCAAAAGGCAGAAATTATAGACTTAGAGTAATATTCCCCACGTCAATAAACAAGGGCGAGATATGGCATGAAATACCATTCGGCGCAATACAGCGTGATGAAGGCGAATACCCGGCTCAAAACTGGATAGATTATTCTGATAATCAAAAAGGCATCACTCTCCTAAACAAGGGAATACCTGGGAATAATGTGGTAGATAATACTTTAGCTTTAAGCATACTTAAATCCACATCGTTTGAATATAAAGGAGAAAGCGTAAAGGGATATGAGGAAAAAACTGAACATAAATTCGAATACTCGATCATAACTCATAAAGGAGATTGGAGAGAAGCAAATATACCCAGATTAACCTTAGAGTACCATTACCCCTTATTAGCATTCAAGTTTATACCAAGCAATAATGGTAAACTCCCAGAAGAATTTAGCTTCTTAGAGATATCTCCTAAAAATACTGTACTTACAGCAATGTATATGGAAAATGAAAAAATATACCTCAGGGTAAATGAAACTTTAGGTAAAGAAAACAGAGTATTAATAAAGATAAATCCATTGTTTAAAATAAAAGAAGCATGGCTTGTAAATGCTTTAGGAGAAAAAATTAAAAAACTGAAGATTAAAGAAAACAATATTATCTTCAGTATAAAGGAGTTCTCGTTGAAAACGATAGAAATTAGCCTTCAAGTAAAGATTGCCAAAACTAGATAATTATTCATTTAATTGAAATATCCCATATTTTATATCAGGTGATTATTTGAATAAGAATAAGTTGGGTATAGGTATAATTGGAGCTGGATTTGTAGCAAAATTCCATGTTAAAAGTTTTGTAGGTGTACGAAACGCTGACATAAAGGCAATTTATTCTCGTACATATAGTAAAGCTAAATCTCTTGCAGGTTTAGTTGAGAATCTTGGAGTCGGCAAACCCCGTGTTTATTCAAACATATTTGATATGCTACGTGATAAAGAAGTAGATGCTATATGGGTACTGGTTCCAAACAATGTACATTTACAATATACTAAATATATTGCTGAAGAAGCAAGTCAGGGAAGAAATGATATAATAGGTATAGCTATAGAGAAACCTTTAGCGAGAAATGTCCAAGAAGCAAAAGAAATGGTTAAAATAGTTGAAAAAGTCGGGATATTTCATGGATACTTAGAGAACCAGGTATTTATGCCTTCTATGGTTAGAGGAAGAGAAATCATCTGGAAATACGGAGTAAAATATTCTGACCGCCCATATCTTGCCAGAGCAGCCGAAGAACACGCTGGGCCACATAATTCATGGTTCTGGAATCCAAAAGTCAGTGGCGGAGGAGTATTGTTAGACATGATGTGTCATAGTATAGAGGCTGCTAGATTCCTTTTAACAGATCCTGTAAAAAATAAAGACAGTATAAAACCTAAATCTATCTATACAGAAACATATACGTTGAAATGGTTAAAAGATAAATATGTTAATGATTTAAAAAAGAGATTTAATATAGACTTCTCAAAAAATCCAGCCGAAGACTATGCTTTGACAATTATCGAGTATGAAGACGATGAAGGAAACATTATTTTATCCGAAACAAGAACAAGTTGGAATTTTGTCGGTGCAGGACTTAGATTATCTTTAGAGGTTCTAGGACCTGAATATAGCCTATTTATAAATACTCTAGAACCAGGATCCTTCTTATTCTTCAGTAGAAACATCAAAGCCCCACCTACAGAAGAATTAGTTGAAAAACAGAATGCTGACCAAGGATTAATGCCCTTTATACCTGATGAAACAGCCACATATGGATATATTAATGAAGACCAGCATATGGTAAACTCTTTCCTAGTAGGAAAAATGCCTTTTGAGACTTGGTATGATGGCTTACTAGTTACACAACTTATGATGCTGGCCTATCTTTCAGCTGAAAAAAATGAAAAGATAAAATTCAATCCTGTACTTGTAGAGAATTATATACCAAGGATAGCGAGAGAAAAATAAAAATACTTAGATTCGTTGCCACTCGTACGGCTGTGGCTGCGTAAACTCGAAAAGATTATTCATAGGATCATTATCTCCAACTTTAGACTTAACCCAGTTATCCAATATCTCTTCAAGTTCCTTTAACACATCTTCTCTTTGATCTGCCAAATTTATGACCTCCATAGGATCCCATTTAATATTATATAATTCATATCCCCTCTCTCCTTCAATAATCATTTGCTGCGACACAGTCTTAGCCGGTTCAAAATGATATTTAGGTATGGGAGGCGGGAATATTTCACTTATAACTTTTAACTCAATAGGATAATGAACTATAAGTTTCCACTCACCTTTTATTATACATCTCTCACCCCATGTCTCACTGATAACAAAGTCCCTAATCTTACCTCCATCGACTAGTTTTCTTAGACTTTCACCATCCAGACTATATTCTTCATTTATTCGCGCATAATCTAGTATTGTGGGCACAATATCTGCATGTTGTGCATACTCTTTGATTCTTAAGCCTTTTGGAAAAGCTTTAGGATACCTTATGATTAAAGGAACCTTAACAATTGTCTCATGTAAGCCAGCATGCCCCCATAAACCATGTTGCCCTAAACCTTCTCCGTGATCGGAAGTTATCATAATCATTGTATCATCAAGAATGCCTTCATCCTTTAAGGCTTCAACAACTTGTGCTACTGCATGATCAGCATAGAGGATTTCGCCATCATAAAGATCCATTGACCTATCTCCACTCTTATAAACTATCTCGCCAACCTTACCCCATCCAGGAACGTATTCATATCCTGCAGGCGCCTTCAACACTTTAAGATCACTCATATCTCCTTCCTTATGTCTAAACACAGTACGATATCCTTCGGGTTGATTATATGGTACATGTGGATCCCAGTAATGGATAAACAGGAAAAACCTATAATAACTATGATGTTTAATCCACTCAAGAACTTTATTATTAGCTTGATCTGCTATCAAATGATGATGTACCCATCTAGAAGTCTTTGTGGGATTCATATAATATTCATAGCCTCTAACGAAATGTTTCATATGAGACTTAAAATTGATAAGATTGTCAACGGCAGCTGTAATAAAACCATTATCCCACATCATCTCAGCTAAAACAGGAATATCATCATCTAGCTGGTAAGCGTTTGGCACATCATACGGAGTAATATAGTATTTATGAGTAGTGGGATACTTTCCAGTAACTATACTCGTAAATCCGGGACCGGTAGGAACACCAGAAGCATAGAAATTCTCAAAGAGTACACCCTCGCTAGCAAGCTTATCCAAAGTAGGTGTAGTATTTCTGAAATATCCATAAGAAGATACATGGTCGGCTCTTAAAGTATCTATGACAATTAAAACAATATTCACAGTATCACCTCTTAAACACTAATAAAAGAAGATAAAATTATTAATTTTTTGTTCTCAATAGACAAAAACCGAGTAAAAATAGTTTTTAAATTAAGAATTTATATTTAGAAACTAAAATAATATTATGATAGTTAAACTATAATTGTGTCTAAAATGGAATGGAGTATTTGGACATCTTACTATCATGACGTATCACTCGATAAAGCATTAGAAGAATTCTCTAAAATAGGTATTAAATATGTAGAACTCTCATCAGAGCATATATCTGAAATCTTTGCTGTTTTAGGACAAACAAAGTATATCGATGAAAATCGAAAGGAACAAGCCATTAGCAAAGTAAAAAGTGCAGGGTATAGAAATGCGAATGAGCTCAAAGAAATAATGGACTCATTGGGAATCACGATGATACATGCTCATGGTCCCTTTGAATTTAGAACCGAGTTTATACTTAAACTAGGAAACTGGAAGAAATATGTCAACGAGAAATTAACAGAATGGTTTAAAATCTATAATATTCTAAATGTTCCGACAGTAGTTATACATCCATTGATAAACAAAGAGAAACATAGTGTAAATATCGAAGATCTTAACTTTGAATACTTCAAAACACTTAAAATACTAGCTTCTGAATATCAAATAAACATAGCTATAGAAAATTTGAAGGAGGGATTTGGATCAAAGATGAAAGACTTACGGAAAGTAATTGACAGTATTGGAAAAGATAGAATAGGTATTTGTATCGACACAGGACATGCAAATATCGAAGTTTATAAAGGAAAAGTTCATGAAACATTCTTGGAAGCAGGTAACTATTTGATAGCAACACATATACATGATAATGATAGTAGTGGTGATCAGCATCTGCTACCAGGTAAAGGGAACATAGATTGGAAAAAAGTTTTTGAAGCCATATCAAAGATAGGTTATAAGAAACCTTTAAACCTTGAAATACCTGGAGAAACATTAGAACCTTTAGATAAAAGAAGAAAAAAACTAAAAGATTTTATAAAAAATTATAAAAATATACTGAGTCTATAAACAAGGAGCTATTTGATGTATAGATATCTTCCAAAGACCTATTTGAAAGCAGCAGTTTTTGATCTGGATGGAGTTTTATTTGATGTTAGTGAAAGATTAAAGAAATGTCTTAAAGAAACTGGTATAAAAAATCTGAAGAATGCTCCTAAAGCAAAGAAAAATAAATTTTGGAAAATCTTCCTGTCTCCAAAATATATGTATTTAGATAAACCAAATACAAGACTTATAAAACATATAAAGGAATTAAAGTCTAACAACGTAAAAATAATAATTGTGACGGGAAGAAGAAAAGATACTCAAGGAGAATACACAATAAAACAACTAAAAGAAGCAGAGGTCGACTATGACAAAATCTACTTTAGACCTCCCAACTATTATATGAAAGATTTTGTCTTTAAGTCAGAAATATTAAAGAAATTGCTGAGAAAAGGATATGAAATCATAGAAGTCTGGGATGATAATGTAGAAGTGATTGACAGGATAAAAGAATTTCTTCCATATGCAAATGTTATCCATTATAAAATAAGTTAACTCCTTATCATAAATCTATAGTAAATAACTTCTAGTCATTACTTTTTAAATATGAATAAACAATATATTCGGGAAGAAAGAAAAATATGATCAATCCAACAAATATTAAGACAAGACCATAGAGCGCTATAACATGATTTAAATCAAGAAATATAAAATAAATAGCTAAACCTCCTAGAGAAAAAATTGATGAAATTAAAATTATCTTAATATGGTATCGAGTTAACTCTTCCAAAGTCGCAAAGTTTAATGCTAATTAAGTATTTCAGTTTAAAATAAAAGGAAAATATTTAATATAATAAGGAGAACATTCAATTGATTTCGAGTATAAGTACTGATAATCCTAGATTCTTTTTATTATAAACTCGCAGTATGGGTCTCCTTTAGCTATACATTTGGTTTCTTCCGCTTTTATCTCATTCATTTTTAGCCCCCATATACCTGCGAACCATCCGGCTAGTACTCCTCTAACAAAAAAGCTTTCTGGTTTATTACTATTATTAAAGAGTTCACACTCAAAATTATCATATACTCTAACTTTTACTCTATATTCACTAAACTCAAGTATTTCGAAAATACCATAGCCAAGAGCCCTAGCAATCTCGATCGCTATTTTTATAAGAGTCATTATATCAGTATTATATTTTTTCTTTAGACTCTCATATGCATCGTAACCGGTATAGAACCCTAAATGATACTGTATAGCCTTAATTCCTTCACCATACCTCTCTCTAATAGTCTTAAGCCATGAAGCATATGTAGTTTTACGGAATATAGTTGCTCTCTCAGTTATAAATGTCTGAGGAAAAGAATATGAATCCATGATTAACCCTTTCATCAAAGGCTTTATCAACTCAGCATTTTTAACATAAGGAACCTCTTTAATCGAATTAATAATCTCTTCCGGATTATAATTTGTGTCATCTAAGTCGAGAAAAAGAATCATAACAACATCACTGGTACCATAGTATTGATATATCTTTAGAAATCTAATCATACCATTATACTTTGAAATTTTCTCAATTAGTTTCTTATGTACCTCGTATCGACCAGCTACGCTACCATCGAAAACTATGTGAAAACCATAAATATTACCTTTTGGATCATAAAAAATATTGCTTATAAGATTTGGATAAAACTTACCCATTTTCATTGAGTCATCTCCTATTTCTCCATGTTCCTCTTTATTAAATCGAGATTATATTCCTTAAATAACTTACCTTTAAAAACAATAAAGAAAAATAATACGGATATTTTTATATATATTTCCCTATAATATTTTCTCTTTTCTCTTATATTTCTATTAAAATCTATAGCTCACACTATAAAAATGCTCCATTATAATCAAATTCTTAAACTTAACCTAAAATATCCCAGATAATACATACTTTTTTATAGTAATTTTAAGATATTTCTACGTAAGGATATAAAATGCCATATAGCTATAAGATAAATAATTTAGGACGATACTACAATGAGTATTTTAGCAGACTTCTTAACAATTTCTCTACAGCTGGGGTTGAGATAAGAAACAGAAATTTTGATCCCAGGGTTTCAGAAATAAATGTTCGCTATGAACATGAAGTTGCAAACATAAAGATTTATCCCCAATACAATGACCTATTCATTATTTTTGAAGTAAATGAAGATCTGGGTCATAAAACGTTAGGAATTGCCAAGACCGGATTCAGTTTTTTTGGTTCAATCTTAATAGGTGATAATCCTGTAGACGCAACAGTTTCAACCATTGAAGAAAGCTTTGATAATGCTTTATCTGGCAACGCGGGGTATCTGGCCTCAACTGTTGCAAATATTATAAAAAGCACTGAAGAAGACTTACGTGGAGAAATTGAAGAAAGATAGAACAAACACAGGAAAATACAGAGGAAATAAAGGACCTAGCAACTTCTGTTAAGTCAAGGATAATATCACTTCAAGAAGAACTCAATATCCTTAAGATTGAGAAAAAGAATATCTCAAAAATTGAGTTATATGTAAATAAAGCAAAACAATTATATGGTGAATCCATGAAAGAAGCAAAAATACAAAACTTTATAAACGCAGTCGCTAAGCTTGAAGCAGCATCTAGACTTCTTGACAGAGCCGAAGACTTAATATCAGATATCTATTAAAATGAATAGATTAAAATACATTAAAAAATTATCACTAAACTAGTATAAATGCTAAACATATAGACATTTTTAACTAAGCCTCTTGAATAAAAATATACTTAAAAGCTATAATTTTAATAGATTTGTTCCTTTATCCAATCTTCCAAAGTTTTCCTTTCACTAATATGTGTTAATCCAACTTTTCTAGCAATAGTTACAAATTCATCTAGAAGCTTTTTTCTATCATCTCTTTCTAATCTATTCGTTACAAGTATAACATATTGTATCGGTAGTCTAGCAACTTTGACCCTCAATCTTATCTCCTCACTATCAGCCATTTTTTCAGCTTCATCAAAAAGTTGGTCGGCTTTCTCCAACACATCATCATTAAGAAAACTACTCGTAGGTGGATCAAATATATGTACATGAATATTCTTCTTCATGACAATTGAGTGTATCATATCGATGTACTCTCTAATAGGCTTAGCAGCTTTACTATAATAATATTCTAGAAACTCATCTATCAAGACATCAACATCCATATCAGGATTCCAAAGAAGCTTAGCCAATATATATGCTCTAAGTTCAGCAAACTCGCCATGCCCCCCGGGAGAATAGTTTCCCTCCTCAAAAACTCCCTTTATATTATGTTTAATGAAGAACTTTAAGTTGGGCTTCAGAGAGTATAGATTGGGAAAAGGCATGAGATAATGAGCAAAGTCTGTAACATAATCCCAAACATAGAGGTTATCAGTCAATTTAGACCAGCCGATAATATCCTTCTTGAACTCCTGGTTCTCTATAGAATTACATGTCTCGATAGGATGACTAAAACAACACTCAATCGTACATAGACGTACGATAACATTTTCCCGAGGCCTTAAAGTTTTAGGAGGCTTTCTAGAATACTGGTAAGCTAACGTATCAATATACTTGTCAGGATACTCTTTCTCTATGGCCTCAGCAATCTTATTGACAAAATTTATTATAGAAGCAGCAGGAGTATCCTCACTCTCATCCAATGCTCTACAGTCAGGACACTGACACCATTTACCAGTATCATTCTGTGACACAGATATTATTTTAGCATCCGGATGTTTCTTTATCCATTCCTTAACCCTCTTAATAGCAAGCCTTACCACATCTGGGTTACTCAAACACCTCTGAGCATAGCCATTCACTCTTTTCCCATCTATTAACGGGAAATACTCTGGATGAGTCTTATAGAGCTCACGAGGTATAAGCTCATCAAAACTATGAACAAATGGATAATACTTTACTCTACCTCCACGATTCTCATCAATCTTCGCAAAATTGCCATTAACCTTATTTCGGACCGCCCAATCAACATTAAAAGCATCAGTATAGAAAGGCTCCCTATACTCTAACACAGGGACTTGTACGTCATCTATCTCTCCAATAACCAACTTATCCATCCTAGGTATCATACTCACCTTAGAAGTAAACCAACGACAACCAAGATACTTCTCCAGAAATGTATATATACCATACATCGTTCCTCTAAGCCTACCACCAGCAATTATAAGATAATCCCCAAGAGTCTTTATAATGAAACCTTCATCTCCCAAAGCTCTAAAATCCACATCTATATCCTTAATATTTTCTAGATGTAGACTGTTTCCAATTAATATCTCCTTTTCATCAATTTCTTCCTCATCAGTTACAACTGGGATATCAGCACCACTTATAGACCGCAGAAAATGCTTCAACTCATTAGCCGCATGTTTCTCAGAGGGAGAAGCATTATGTGAAATAACTATCCTATAATCCGTCTCACCATTTTCAGCAAGAATTAAACCCCGACTCACAGATATACCGTGTAAAATAGATATAAAACAATAATTCTTCTATTATATAATCATAAAAGAATATATTCTAAAATACGGTAGAGTTACCTGTAGAGAAAAATATGTATCGTCTTATCTGATGTATTTACTAGACGCGAATATCGAACTAAAAAAGAAAGAACAATGGTTATAAGTAGACAAGAAACAAGTAACCAACTCCAAGACATTACACCAACACCGAAAACAAAACTAATAACACTAGAAATAACAGCTAAAACAAGAACAGAAACAAGTAACCTCCATAAATAATCAGTAAATGATAAAGTATCCTTCTCACACTACTCCTACTAAATCTCTCCGCATCCACTTAGACATCAACTCATACAATTTAGCAGGAATATATCTTAAAAACTATATAATAAACAATACTTTACAAGCCAGAGATGACAAAATAAGATAAAAATTTTATAGACTTAGATTTCTCTCTTCACAGGCTCCTCAATCAATAAAATTATTAATGCTATGCAAATAATTCCTAAAAATACACATAAAATAAATGGACTGGATGGTTCTAATTCATAAAGTAAACCTCCTATTGCTGAAGCAGGAATCATAACCAACAAGTTTAGTGTGCCGACAACCCCCATAACTCTACCTCGCATATCTTTTGGCGTCAAATCCGCTAACAAAGCCTGATAGGCTGGTCCAAATAAAGATCCACCTAATGTAAAGATAATAAATATCAGCGCCATCCCAATCAGACTCCTACAATAGATGAAATAGGCTGTAGAAGGTACCCAAAGAGCATAAGCGGCAAGTAAAGCCTTCCTTCGCCCAACAATGTCAACAAATCTTCCCAAAGGTATTCCAGCAACCAGAGGCACAATAAGATAAACTATGTTTAACAACGCCCAGTCAGGCTTACTTATACCAGCTATATCAACAGCATAAAGAGACATAAAAGAATGAAACATTGGCTCCTCGAAAGAACTTATTAACAATACAAGAGTTAAAACAGCTAGCGGCTTTGACATACCCTTAAGTGCCACAAAAGTCTCGACTAAAGATCTTCTAAGCTCAGACACAACA
>Ga0190304_1000259_pt1 | contig 24903 bp, 26 predicted proteins | sample 48700712_MG_FD_161670 | JGI IMG/M metagenome (GOLD analysis project Ga0190304, IMG submission 161670) | Hydrothermal vent sediment bacterial communities from Southern Trench, Guaymas Basin, Mexico - 4870-07-1--2_MG | ecosystem: Environmental > Aquatic > Marine > Hydrothermal vents > Sediment ...
TGAACAGCCGTGACATATTTTTTACATATTCTAAGTATTTTTTCTTTGAAACTCCATCCATTCTTTCCAATAGGGATCTTTGGGGGAGAGTGGAATTTCTTTTACATTATATGTCTTCTGGAATTCTTCTATAGCCTTTTTACTCCAGTCAGGTTTTACGGCCCAGCTGTCTCCATCTATCCATGCTCCATCTATATCATATTTCTCTATAAGCTCCTTTAGTTGTGGTATCATTATTTTATCTACATAGGGGCTGAAAAAACTTAATATCTTTGTATCATGTGAACCATCGGGGTTAACTATAGTCCATTCAGGATAATTTTTTGCTGCTATCTCGTCCCATGCACCAGAATAATGTACGTATAAATCTATGTTATATTTTTTAGTTATCTTCCTCCATATTGCTAGAGAATCCTTTTTTATTCCCGGTGAAGCCCATCCAATTTTTGTAGGATACCCTGTATATCCTGGATGTCCTTTACAATCATATTGAATATAGTCTGGTTTTACATTTTCTAAGAGAGTCTTTATCATCTCCTCTGTTATATCTGCTCCTAAACAAGTATCTTGATATCTTTTTGCTAGAATGATGTTTTGAAACAGACATAATATAAGGCATGTTTTCTCTTACTATTATTTTTAATGCATGACTAAAGGTATTATCTAGACTGTTAGGAGAAAGACTTTTTTAGTAGTTAATTTAAAGTGTGTTTATGCAACTCTTTGTCTATTATGATGAAAAGAATCCTGGATCGTGGATAAGTAAGGAAGAGAGTTCAATAATAAAAGAAATCTGTCTCAAAAGAGGAGCAAAACCAATAGATTCTGCATCTCTACCGAGTATTCTTGATAGTGAACCGAGCATTATTGTCTTAGCTCATGATCTTCTACCCGAGAATACTCTTCATTTGTTAAGAAAGTTTATGGAAAAAGGAGGTATCATAATATGGATTGGTGATATACCTTTTATAAAAGTGCTTTCTCAGAGTACTATTAAATCGATGGGTAAAGAAGGAGGAATAAAAGTATTAGGTTTTTATCCTTCGACGAGCTGGATTACAGATATAGCATTCCCAACGAGAGAGGGAGAGGACTATGGGTTAGTCTTTCCAACTCTTTCTATAAGGTCGATTGATAGATCGCTTATTGATATTGCTCTTTCAATAAATAGTGAGGGAGAAGCTTCTTCATGGATAAAGAGAATAGGTAAAGGTATGTTTATAAGATTATTGGATAGAGGGCGTCCCATAAAGGGATCAGGATATTTTATATTTAGTATATTTCTTGATTCTCTTCTGACCAAGATAGGTGTTAGTTATACTAGAGCAGCATGGACTGATAAGGTTAAGGAAAAAGCTAAGGATATAAGAAATAAGGGCCAGGCAATAGCGTTTGATATAGTTTTGTCTTCTGTGTTCGATGTTGGGAAAAGTCCTGAAAGTGTTATTAAAGAAATACTTCATGGTAAGAACATAAATGTGGCTGTAGAGAAATTAGCTAAAGATATAGAGAAGGGACTGTCTATAGGTGATACTTTTTGGATTGGGCAAAGTCATCTAGATTGGGCATGGCTTTGGACATGGGAAGTTAGTATTGAGAAATGTAGGTTTACATTGAAACAAGCTTTAGAACATATGAAAAAGTATCCAAACTTTAAATATACGCAGAGTACAGCTGCTTATTATGAATGGATGGAGAAATATTATCCAGATATCTTTGAAGAAATAAAGAAAAGAATTGGAGAGGGTAGATGGGGACTGGTGGGTGGTTCATGGGTTGAACATGACTCAAATATTCCATCTGGAGAAAGCATGATAAGGCAAAGATTGTATGGACAGAGATATTATTTATCGAGATTTGGTAAAATAGCTGATGTTGAATGGATGCCTGATACCTTTGGTTTTACCTGGACCTTGCCACAGATAATGCTTAAGAGTGGACAGAAATACATGTTTACTACTAAAATGGATTGGTCATATGTTAATAAATTGCCTTTTAGGATATTTTTGTGGGAAGGACTTGATGGAAGCAAGGTTTTAGCTTATCAAGGAAGATTTGCTCACGGATACTATCTTAGTCAAGAAGTTTATAACGAATTTGCTTCACGGACTCCTTTAATGAAAGGTACATATAACTCAGTGCATTTACCCAAAGAGAAGACTAATATTCATGTTGAAGAATTAGGTATGATTTATGGTGCTGGAGACGGTGGTAGAGGCCCTACTCCCTTGGAGGTCATGGCTGTAGATAAATTATCTAAGCTTTTCTCAAAGGTTAAACAGATAACTGGAGATGAATATATGCATCTTCTAGAAAAATATGTGGATAAGTTACCTACCTGGAGAGATGAGCTATATTTAGAAAACCATAGGGGTACATATACTGCTCAATGGATAATTAAATCGCTTAATAGAGATGCAGAAAACTTGTTGGTTACTGCTGAAAAAGCTGCTGTTATAGCGTTTCTTAATGGATATACTTATCCTAGTGATGATTTTAGAGATGCTTGGAAATGGTTGTTATCATATCAGTGGCATGATCCTTTACCTGGAAGTGCTATAAAGGAGGTTTATGAGGAAGCAAAGAGAGACTTCAATACTTATATCTTTCCAGTAGTAAGAAAAATTTTAGAAGATTCGATAACTAGTCTTCAAAGAGGAGATAGAGAAAATATTGTAGTCTTTAATCCTTTATCTTGGGAGCGTAGAGATATAGTTGAAATAGAATATAAGGGATATATTCCAGAAACTGATGCCCAATTAACATTAGATGGTAAATTAGTATTTGCAGTCGATATAGGGCCAATAAGATTTAAGACGATGAAGATAAGAAAAGGTAAACCTTCTTTACCGACTATAAAAATCGTTGATAAAGAGGTAGAGATAGAAAATAAATATTATAAATTAAAAGTAAGTGTTGAAGGAGTATTAAGCCTATATGATAAAGAGTTAAATAAAGAATTTCTAAAGGATAAGATCTCTATTGTTTCATATTATTGTAAACCTGCTCAATGGGGTAATTGGAATATAATGCCTGGATACTGGAAGCATAGAGAAGATGTGTTTCGAGCTAGAAGAATATTGTTTATTGAGGGTCCTGTATACTCTGCAGTTATTCTTGAGGGAGAGATCGATGGATCTCCAGCAATATGGGAAATTAGATTATATAGTGAGATAAAAAGAATCGATTTCCTAATATGGTTAGATTGGAGAAAAACAGATAGGATTGTGAAAATGTGGGTTCCAACCAGTCTAGATGCAGAATATGTTCATTCATCTATACCTTTTGGTGTGTATCCTAGGCCTTTTAAACCAAGAACAAGCTTTGAGAAAGAGAAATGGGAGTTTCCTCATCAGAAATGGGTATGTATAAGTGATAATAACTATGGGATAAGTATAGCGAATTGGCCAATATATGGTAGTGGAATAATTGAAGGAGTATACGGATTGACCCTTGTTAAGAGCGGGACAGAACCTGATCCTTATTGTGATATATATCCGCACATGTTTAGAATTTCTTTTAATACATTTGCTGGTTCATGGAAGGAAGGTATGCCTTGGAGACCTGGAGACGAGATTAATTACCCCTTATATTCTCAATATATTAAAGGAAATATTGATGTTTCTTTCATCGAAAGTATCGAGCCTAAAAATATAGTTATAGAAGCTGTTAAGAAACATGAAGATAGTAGTAACATAGTTCTAAGAGTATATGATGCTACAGGTGAGGGAGGAAGGGTTAGGATAGTATTTCGAAAAAAGATTAGAGAGGCATATGAGTTAGATTTTATCGAACTTAATACCTTGGCAAATAACATAGGTATTGAAGACTCTTCTATAATATTTGAAATGAAACCTTGGGAGATTAAGACAATAAGTATTTCTTTCTAATTCTCTTTTTCTAATATTAATAAATTAAGTTTTTTATTCAGTTTTAGCTATACTAGCTCTTAGAGGTTAGATAAAATGTCTAATAGACCCAATATTTTGTTAATTACTACTGATCAGCATAGAGGCGATCATCTAAGTATTGCTGGACATCCTATAGTTGAGACACCTAATCTTGATTCGTTTATTAACCATGGAGCATATTTTCCGAATGCTTACTCAGAGATTCCTTCAACGACTGGTGCCAGACTATGTATGTTAAGAGGACGTAAGAGTTATTATAGTGGATTAATAGGATATGCTGCGATTGAATGGAATGAACATAATTCTTTAGCTGATATACTAGCAAGAAACGGATATCATTGTATTAATGTTGGTTGGCGTAATCTACATCCTAGACGTAAGCTATATGGTTTTCATGTCGTTGTTCCTCATGATTTACGTGAAGGCGTAGATGATTATTTAGAGTGGTTGAAAAACGTCGTGGGACCAGATGCTAATGAGTTTGGTCATGGTTTAGATCCAAATGGATGGACTGCCCGTCCATGGCATCTAGAAGAAAGATTCCATCCAGTGGTTTGGACTGTCAATAAGACATTGGAGATGTTGGAAAAGAGGGATCCTACTCGTCCGTTTTTTGTCTGGATGTCTTTTCATAGACCTCATTCTCCTTATGACCCGCCAAGATCTTTCTGGGACATGTATATAAATCGTGAATTACCTGAAATTCCTGTGGGTGAATGGGCTAAGAAATATGATGTTCCTAATCCGGGACTGCCTATAACTGCTTGGTATGGAAAATTTACTCCAGAGCAGTCACATAGAATGAGGGCGGCGTATATGGCTATGGTCTCGTTTATAGATTCTCAGATCGGTAGACTTTTGACTTCTATGAGAAGAGAACTAGGTGTTCTTGACAATACTCTAATTATATTTGTTTCTGATCATGGAGATATGATGGGTGACCATAATCTTCATAGAAAAACATATGCTTATGAAGGGTCTGCACGAATACCTTTCTTGATAAGATATCCTAAGGATTGGAATCTTCCTTCTGGTGTTTTTAACCATGTAGTTGGTTTACAAGATATTATGCCAACTATACTTGATGCTGCAGGTATAAAGCCTGTAGAAGGTATTACTGGAAGAAGCGTGTTTGATGCTATTCGTGGTAAACCTTGGAGAAATTTTATTCATGGTGAGCATTCACCATGTTATGGTCTTCAAGAAGCTATGCATTATTTGACTGATGGACATGAAAAATATATATGGTTTCCAGTGAGGAATGAGGAAATGTTATTCAATTTAGATAAGGATCGGAGCGAGCTCTATAATCTTGCTACAGATCCCGAGTACTCTGACCGTGTAAAATATTGGAGAAACAAACTTATAGAGCTTTTATCTAAACGTGGTGATGGTTTCTCAGATGGTAAAAAGCTTATTCCTAGAACTGAATGGTGGAGTCCAATAGTTGAAGAATATCTTAAAAAATGATTTTTCTATTCTATTTTTGTTCTGAGATAACTAGTATGGCTATATGATTATGGTGACGTTGGTGAAGGATAAAAGTATATATGATTTAATTTCGTTAAAGGGTAAAAGAGCATTAATTACAGGTGCTGCTTCGGGTATAGGAAAAGCAGTATCTTATAGATTGGCTGAGGTTGGTACAGATCTTTATTTGGTGGATATAAATGAGAAAGATCTTAGAATTCTAAAAGATGAGTTATATGAAAAATATAAGGTAGATGTGGAAGAATTTATGGTTGATTTGTCAAAGAAAAAGAATATTGATGAGCTTTGGAAAATGATTGAAGGTAGAGAGCCAGATATACTAGTCAATAACGCGGGAATATATTTATTTAAAGACTTTATTGAGGTAGATGAAATTTCTTGAAAAGATATTGAATGTAAATCTTAATGCTGTTTTCTGGATGTGTTAGTATATGATAAAAACAAGAAAAGATAAGGGCGGAATTATAATAAATGTAGGTTCGATTAAAGCTATATTACCTTTTGCTGAAGGACTTGTACATTATGATGTGGCTAAAGCTGGATTACTAGCGTTAACAAGAGTATTAGCCAAAGAATATGGAAGAAATGGTTTTAGAATAAACGCAATTATTCCAGGTGGTATAAAGACAGCTAGTGTAGAAAAGCTAAGACGTGAGGCATCGTTGAAAATAAGGGTTGATGTAATTAAAACAGGAATAAATTTTATGAATAGACTTCCATTAGGTAGAATGGGGATCCAGACGAGGTTGCCAGAGTCGTAGTATTCTTGGCTAGTGAATTATCTAGTTATGTTCACGGCACTTTTATTCCTGTTGATGGTGGATTCTTATCCGCATAACATATTTTATATAGTAAGAAGATAACCTGTTATTTTTTCTAGAAGTTTTATTTGGTTTATTTTCTTTCCCTTTTCCATATTTCCTCGAACTTCGAAAATCAGTGGATATTTATAGTCTATTTCTCTAAATGCTTTCATTACTTTTTTCCAATCAATGGTACCCATTAGTGGAGGATAATGTTGATCATGTCTACCATTATTATCATGTATATGGGTGGCAATGAGATGATTGCCTACTTGTCTTATGGCCTGTCCTACATCTAGATGATTTGCATGTATATGTCCTGTGTCAAGGCATATCCCTATATGGTTGGAATCTACATTTGATATAAACCATAGGAGATCTGCTGGGCTACCACCAAACCAGGGTTCTAAACAGTTTTCAAAAGCTATCTTTATATCATATTCTTCGGCAGTCTTCGCTATTTTCTTTGCTAGCTTAACATTTATCTGTGCTACGCGTTCAACTGCCTTCATATATGTTTGGTTCTGTAGCGAACGGGTAAATGCGAAATGTACAACGAGAACAGGAACATTAAGAATATATGAATATTTTATCCATTTCTCTATTTTATTAATGGCTTCTTTCCTCACTTTTTCGTCAACTGACGCGAGTTGAAAATTAATCTCTCCATATATCGCATGTAGCTGGTAAGGTTCTACACTATAAGACTCTGCGATTTTTGAAATTTTGACCATATATTCTTCTAGATTGGATTTTTCATGATTTTTAAAATATTCATAAGGATATTCGATATATCTAAATTTTGATTTCTCTGTTAGATTAAGTGCTTCTTCTATAGTAAAACTAGGATAGAATATTCCTATATCTAATCCAAACTCCATAATACTGGTTATAACGATTATATTTATAACTACTTCTATTCTAAAGAATTCTCTCCACTGATGATAAAGTATATTAGTTAATAGAATGCTAAACTTTCTCTGACTTTTTCTCTTATAAAATTATATTTTTCTAATCTGTTTTTCTCTGATAATTGGTCAGAATATTTTTTTCTGTATTTCATCTGCTTTGAAATAGGAGTATAATATATCCCATATTTTAAATCCTATATCTAGAGTATCAATATCTTTTTCAACAGCGAATCTTAATCCCGATATAATCATTCTTATACCGGTAGCTTCAGGAACTTTTTCTAATTCTCCTTCGAAGTCCATGGCGTGTACAAGTCTTGCAATTTTGTGAACTATTGGATCAGTAATATTATATTTTTCTACAATAGTTTCGAAGGTACATTTATTATCTTGGTGACCATGCTCTATTCCTTTAATATCAAAAGGAATAGTGCCTTCGGGAATTTTTTCGTTTGGCCAGTCAATAAATAAGAATTCGGCCTTAGGATCTATAAATCTTTTTATCAACCATGCACTTGCTGTATGATCTACATGAGGAAACTTCCTAGTAACCCACTTCATATTTTGTCATCATATATAATATCTTTGTTATAGTACTATTGCTTAATTGAGAAAGGGTTATGTTGGATAACGTAAAAAAGAAATGGGTCCTTCGTCACTTAGGAGATAACTCAAATTTTTGTTTCTTAGCATTTTTTCGAGTTTCATGTGATAACCATCTATTTGAACTATATTCCTTATTAATCTGATACCATGGCTGTAGTCATAGTATCTTGAGCTATGGATAATACTTAAGGGCTGTATTGGCTTTCCATCAAGATAATGCCAGCCATAAATAGCTACTCTATCAGGATGATTAATTAATCTATTGGTGATAACGATATCCTTTTTATGACCAACGGTTAGCATACCTAATAGTTTTCCTTTTCTTTGCATTTCAATAAGTTGTTGATGAAGATAAAAAACTTTAGGAGAAGTAATATTATACACATTTACATCTATTGGTTGGGGTTGTAGTTTTACTTTTCCGCTCTTCCATATTTCATCAACTGTTTTCTTTGTGGGTAGTAAGCAGTCAAAATGATTAGCTATGCTTTGTGCGGTATGGGGAGTCATTGGGATTCGAAGAAAATTTTTATCGGAGCCTATTGAAAGATAGTCCGATAAAACCCATATTATAAGCTTATGATGAATACCATTAGCATCTTTTCCAATTACTTGAATTTTTGTAAATTTTCTCAAAGCATTGGGGATATTACCTTTTATGATTTCTTTATAAATAATTTTTTCTCTTTCTTCTAAAGATAGTTTTGCTAGCAAAGCAGCTAGTTTTTTCCCATTAATCATATCTTCCTCTCGTTTAGGTATTTGTAGCAACATATTCTGAAATTAATAAGGTAAAGAAAAATATTATTCTTCTTATGATATTTTCCTTATTCTTACTAGAGTTGAATTAAAAATAGGTCCTCCTCCAATCTTCTGTGTATCACTACTAATAAGAACATTTTGTGGAACATTGTTTAAACCAACTAATTGTCTTGGACTCCATAAAACACCTGGTAGAACACTATCTTTAATAATAACTTTAACTAATACTTCATCATTCTCATTACAAAGATATATTTTATCACCATTTTTGATTCCTTCTCTCTGAGCATCGATAGGGTTCATTTCGACTATTGGTGGTATTTGACCATAAATTTCTCTAAATTGACTATGTGTATAGCGTATAGTAGCACTATTAAGTAAAATATAATAGCCTTTCTTTATCTTTTTAAAAACTTGTTGTGGAAGAGGATTTATTCCTTTTTTAAAGCTGTAATTGAATAAAATTCTATCTTTCCTGTGGGAGTCTGATATTTATTTCTAGGTTTCATTCGAAGCTTCAAAACTTTTTGTTTTAGTAAATCTTCAAATTCTCCATTATCAATAGCATTAATAAGAGCTTTTTTTAAAGCTCCCATTTCATTTTCATAAATTATGTCACTTTCTATACCGAGTCTTTTTGCTATTTCTCTCATAACCCAGATTTCACTCTTACTTTCTCCAATTGGATCAATAACTCTATTAGATAATCTTATAAAATTATGGCTGTAGGGTATAACTAAGTCTTTTTTCTCTAGGAATGTAGTTGCTGGCAATACGACATCTGCATAGAGGGTTGTTTCTGTCCAATGTGTTTCATGAACTACTAGAAAAATGTCATCTTTTAGTAATGCTTTACGTAATCTAGCTTGATCTGGCAATGTAATGAGGGGGTTCATATTATAAATATAGATAAATTTAAAGTCATCTTTTTCTAAATGTTTGGCTAAAGCTACTTGACTAATAGTTCTGCATGTTTTTTTGATAATTTTTTCGCCAGTAATATAAGATATATCAACATACCATTCTTTACTATTGCTATAGTAGAATCCACGGTGATAACCTAATAGAGCTGGTAACAATGATATAATTCTTACTGCTTCAGCTCCATTCAAACTTTTTTGAACACCAAATCCGATAAGTGTTGCTCTTGGTTTTAGTCTACCGTATGCTTCGGCAATTTCTTTTATTTTATTCCTGCTAATACTGCTGCTATCAATTTATCACTTTATAAGATTTCTTAACATATTAAGTTATTTTTACTTAGTTTTTATACCTTAAAAATATAGTTATAAGGAATGCTGAATTTATCCTTATATAAGGATAAAAAGAGACAAAAAGATAATAATTTTTCTGATTTATATATTACAAAAAGGAACTAAAATCTAAAACAGGTAAATATCTTTATTTGTTGATTAGAGCAAGATATTTTGAAGAGATAACTCTAGGTTTTTAGACATTTATTGAAAGCAGATAGGAATAATATGATTTTTAAAAATCTGTTAGAAGATATTTAATTTTTTAATAATAAGTAAAATTTATAAAAATAGTTTTTATAAATATTTTATATACATTTAGCTATATGAGAAGATCATTTGCCTAGTAATATTGTAAACCCTAATTTAAAAAATTCTAGACTTGTATCTTTCTCATTAATTTTTTCTAATTTCGCTATTCGTCCTATACGCACGTTGGCAGGGCTTCTTCTTATAGACATTGGATTAACCTTTAATTGTACGGTTGGAATAATAGGACAAATACACACTTTTTCTTATGCTCTAGGTATGATAACTGCTTTGATTATGACTGCTTTAAGTACATGGTTTAAACATAAATTTTTATTACTTATAGGTTTGTTATTTTTAAGTATTTCTGCTTTAGGTTGTGGATTGACACAGAATTTAGAACTCATGATTATTTTTTATTCTTTATCAGGTATAGGGATATCTATGACTATTCCAATGATAACGACAATTATAGGTGATCAGTATCCTCTTGATCAAAGGACTAAGGTTATTGGATAGGTTATTGCTAGTGGAGCGTTATCAATCGTAGTAGCAACTCCTATCATCAGTGTTATGTCGGATATGGGTGAATGGAGACTTGCATTGTTAGGTTTCGTATTACCTATTTCTTTAGCAAGTTTTTTGTTATCAGTTAGAGCATTACCTTCAAAAACTCACAGTGTTCAATCCAAGATAAGTTTTAAACATTATTTTAGTGGAATTAAGGAAGTTTTCATAAATAAATCAGCAACAACATGCTTAGCCTGTAATGCTTTATCAGGAATTGCATGGCATGCTATATGGCTTTATAGTGCATCATTTTTCAGAGAACACTTTACGATATCTACAGCTTATATGTCTATTATAATGCTGGGAGGTGCTACTTTCTATATTATAGGTGGGCTAATAAGTAATAAATTTGTGAAGAGGTTTGGAAGAAAAGCTACTGTAACTTTAGCAAGCTTACCAGCTGGTATATTTATAGTTCTTTATACTTTTATTCCTATTTTATGGTTATCAATTATCCTTGCTTTACTTGGGTGTATTTTCAGTGGAGTTATGTCAACAGCTATCAGTAGTTTAACTCTTGAACAAATACCTGGATTTAGAGGTATAATGATGTCAATTAATGCAGCTGTATCAAATATAGGTCTAGCTATTGGAGCGGGAGTGGGAGGATTAATTATATTTTTCATAGGATATGAGTTTTTGGGTATGGGTCTTGGAACAATGAATATTGTAGTGGCTATTCTAACATATTTATTTGTAAATGATGTTTCAAAAACATAATTTATTATGAAACGATTACGAAGCTATATAATGTTTAAATTTAGAAAATGAGAGGATGGTATCCCTAAATTTTCTAGAATTGGAAATATATATGTTTGGAAGAAACTTATATTTATGAAATATTATTTTATAGGAAACTTAGATTATTTGAAAAATCTTTTGTTTTTTGAGATTAAAGAGAAGTATGAAGAAGGATACCAAGTTAACATAGCAGAATATAAAGATAGGGTAACTAGAGCCAAAACATATGACGAATTGTTAAGAATATATAATGAGTTAAATAACTTAGAGCTACGTAGCGATTTTAAATTTGTTGAACCTACTGATTGGGAGAGAATAATAGAAGAACGAGAAAAATTCACGAAGATTAAAGTCGAAAAAATAGAAGGTAAGATTCTAGGTGGTTGGTTAGGAAGATGTTCGGGTTGCATGTTAGGTAAACCTGTGGAAGGATGGAGTAGAGAAAAAATATACGAGAAGCTTAAATCTATTGGAGAGTATCCTCTCAAGAAACCATATTTTCCAATCGAGATTTTTGATGATAAAGAATCTGTTAAACCGCTTACTCGTGGAAACATAATACGTGCTGAGAGAGATGATGACTTAGATTATACTCTCCTTAATCTATTAGTATTTGAGAGAAGTGGTGATTCTTTTAGCTCTGAGGATATCGGAAATGCTTGGCTATCAAGGTTACCGTATAGTCTTACTTATACAGCCGAAAGAGAGGCTTATCGGAATTTAGTTATTGGTTTGAAACCTCCTACTACGGCTTTTTTTCTTAACCCATTTCGAGAATGGATAGGTGCTGCTATAAGAGCGGACTTATGGGGTTATGTTGCTCCTGGGGATCCTGAAAGGGCTATCGAATATGCATATAGAGATGCTATAGTATCTCATACTAAGAATGGAGTTTATGGAGAAATGTATGTTTCGGCTTTAGTCTCTTTAGCTTTTGTTTATAATGATACTCTCATGTTGGTAAAGGAGGCTTTAAAAGCAGTACCTAAAAGAAGTAGATTTGCAGAATCTATAAGTTATGTTGTTAGCCTTTATGAGAAGGGTACTAAGTGGGAAAAGGCTATTACATCTATAATGGAGAAATATGGTGTATATCATCCTGTTCACGTTATAAATAATGAATGTATTGTTACTGCTGCGCTTCTTTGGGGAGAAGGAGATTTTACTAAAACTTTATATTATGCAGTGTTAGCAGGTTTAGATACAGATTGTAATGGGGCTACTTGTGGTTCTATTATAGGTACTATGCTTGGTATTAAAGAAATTCCTTGGAAATGGATACGTCCGTTAAATGATAGGTTAGCGACTGCACTTTCAGGGATAAATGAGCAAAAGATATCCTTGTTAGCTGAGAGAACCATATTATTAGCAAAAAGAAATTATAACTAAATTCGATAGAGAAATATTCTATTCTCTGTGATTTTTTATTGTTTCATTCTGTGTCGTGCATATAATGCTATTACTATAGCTATTGGTAAAGCTAAAAATGAGTGTAATTCCCTTTTTGTTAATAATAGTAGAAGAATTAATATTGTGCTTCCACGTATTGTACCATAGACTAGAGCAGCTTTAAGCCTTGTAAAGAATGGATTACTTCGTATTTTTGATGAAAGACTTATTGCCCAATATGTAAGAGGTAATGCAAGTATAATAGTTATAGCTGGTTTATGGATTATATGCGGTAGAATAAAAGCTAATATTATCCATATGATACTCCAAGCAGTCCATTGTCTGCTATAACTTTTTGGTGTTATAATTTTTTTAGTCTTTGAACCCATAAAATTTGCAAGTAGTATAGTAACAACGATCACTATAATACAAATAATGTAGTATTTTATTTCTAATGTATATTTTGTAGCGAATAAGTTAAAAAGAAGTACAGTTGTCGTAAGTGTTATATACAAAATTTTTCTATAACTAGTTTTTATCCATGGTTTTCCTGAATCTTTACTATAAATTGTTTCTGCAAGAGCTATAGGTGTTAAGATACTCCAGACGCTATGATAAAGAGTAATATAGATAGCCCAGTGCAGGTTAACACCATATATTCGACCGAATACAATATCGGGTTTTGGTTCAAAGAATGTTTTTACAGCTAAACCTTCTTCTATGATTCCATAAGCAAGCCCTAATAATAGAATTCCTAAATAACTCCATTTTCTTTCGATTGCTATACTCCTAATCAGTAATACTCCCGAGCCATAAAGTCCTAAAAGAACTAAGAAGTTTATCGGATTTAGTAAATTCCATATTGGAGTAGATGTTGATAATATTTCTGCTATTACTATCGATAGAGTTGCTAATATCAAGGACTTCTCGAGATACTGATTCAATAAATAATCCCTCTTTATTGATTATCAATCAATAAGGTTATAAAAAATAATTTTATTATGAGAGTGTTAAGCTTTATTATATAGAATTATTCTTATAGTATCTAACAAATTTTAGGTTTTTCTAATGTTAATGACCATTTTTCTAATTAAAAATTCAGAATATTAAAATAGAGCAATTACAAATATTGTGTATGGGTGAAATAAAAAATATAAGTGAGGGACTTAAGAAAAGTATAGTTACTTTAATTTTATGGATTATTCTTTATATTATAGTTACTGCTTTTGTTTCAACGTTTAGTTATTTGCCTGAAGCTAAAAACCATAGAGGCATATTCAGCATATATTAACATAGGGCTCTCTCTCATATTTGGATACATGATAATAAAGGCTTTTTCTGACATAGCATATTTATCTCTTAGAGTAAAGTACACACATTCTACTGCATCAGCAGTTAAGAATCTTTTTCAGATATTAGGAATTGGAGTGCTTATATCTGCTATAGCGGGCGCCTCAGCTGGTGGAGCAGCTGGAGTTGCTCTTGGAGGCTTTATAGGTATGATAATAGGTTATGCTTCGCAACATGTTTTTTGGGACAAGCTATTGCTGGTCTATTCCTTTTGATAATAAGGCCAGTTAAAGTTGGAGATAATGTTACTATAGCTGGTGAAACGGGAATAGTAGAAGAAATAACTACATTTTACACATATATTAAAAAGGAAGATAACGATATAGTTTTAATACCTAATAACATGTTGATTGGACAAAAAATTTATTTATTGAAAAAAGAAGAACAGAAAAATCATAAATGACCATATCCTCTACATGTCTAATTACTTAGCTTGCTTAACGATTACATATATAATTTCAACTTTTTAGTTATTTTCATGTGAAAAATCACAATATTTGTTTTCCAGGAGGTTTAGTTGATGTTCTAAACGTTTTGTAATTTTTAACATTATTATTTAGTCATTTTTACATCTTATTGATATTGTTGGAGGACTCTTAACTCTTTATAAGAAGTAGAATAGCTATCATTACTTGTGGAACTAGGATGATGGGTAGAAACCTTATGATGGTTCTGAAAACATCGGATTCAATATTCTCGTTGCTGATAGTTGAAGTGCCCACAGCTATCTTAAAGGGTGAAGACATACTGCCTATACCTCCACCTGTATTCTGTAGAGCTAAAATTTGTAGCTCATCTATGTTCATAATCTCAGCATAGCTTTCTTGAATTTTAGAAAAGACAATATTACTTGTCGTATTACTGCCAGTGAAGTATGCTCCAATAGCTCCAATTATAGGTACTATATAGAAATAATATACTCCAAGAGTTGAAGCGATAACTTTTGCTAAGCTAACCATGAGTCCTGTTTGACTAGCAATTTCAGTGATAGCAGCAAATATGGTTATAGTTATAAATGGTCTCCATGCAATTTTTATGGTATTAATAATAGGCTTCACACTTATATTCCTTGAAAATATCTGAATAATAATACCTGATAGAGTTATCAGTATTGAGATAAATTCAAGCTTATTGAATCTCAATATTAATGCTATCATTAGTACAATTGTCAGAAAAAGATATGGTTTTAATTCTTTAAGAACTCTCCATGTGTCTTTTAAACCCAACGACTCCATCGCTGATATTATAAAGAAGATAATACCTGCTACAAGCCCTGTTATAGGTCCGAAAATTAATACTATAGGATAAATTAATAAGGTCATTAGAGAATAGATCATAGCCTTTAATTGACTAATTCCTAATAACTTAGAAATTATGAATATTGCTACTACTAATGATAACATCATAAAACTTCCTGTCAGGAATGAAATCGTAAATACATCATTATTGCTCAATGTGGCTAAGACTTCTGTCGGTACACCCATACTTGCAAAAGGAACGGCCCAAGCATGTCCAATCATTACGCTACTCACTGCTACGACAGCTGGAACGTTCATTGAATAAAGAAGCGGTGAAACAACTGCAACGGGTATGCCAAAACCAGAGATGCTTTCTATAAAACCAGCAAAAAATGTTGCAAGGGTCAGCTGTATATCTTTCTTTTTACTTAAGAGTTTAACTACTTTCTTTTCATAACCCAAATATTTGTAAACGTTATAAAAGTACATTGATGAAAGAACAATTAATGATATAAGACTTCCCTTAAAGACTCCTTTTATTAAGAAAAATAATCCTTCATTTATCCTATTGAGTGTATAAATAGCCCATAAAAGATAAAACAGAGTAAGCATAGAAGCTATGGTTGATTTTCTCTTTAAAATACCTATAGTAATTATAGGTATTATGATAATTGCTAGTCCATGTAATGCCTCTATTTCCATTTCATCAAAATATAACGGAGATATTTTAATAAAATATTGGCTTTAAAATCTCTTTATGCGGGAAAAATGTTATAGATTTTTTATTCTCGATATACTGTTAGCAAGGTTTAAATGACTACTTTATTTTTTATCAAAGATTTATTTTCATGAAATAATATCCAAAGATAATATATTATTTTTTGCTAAAAAATCAGATAGTAAATCAGAAATAAAAAGATATTATTTATAAGATATCAGCACTCAAGATCTCAATCATCCCTGAGAAGTCAGCTAAGCCTGGTTCATCATAAAAAATTATTTTAATATTGATATTTATCTTGTTCCTCTTACTCTATTTATCTTATATCTTCCCATTATTTCCCATATTTCTACTTCTATTCCTTCTGTGAGTCTAGATTTTAATTCTTCGTCTTCTGGATATGGTAACTCGAGCGTCGAATAATCTTCTAAGCTCATTATTTGAACTGTATCTGGAAGTAATGCTATAACTTGTCCAGAGAATTTGCGGACAACTGGAACTTCGACTCTTGAACTTGTTGGAACTATTAATGATCTTTTTACTCCGTCAAAGATTCCTATTCCTACTATTCTAGCCTTTGCTGAACCATGTTTTCCTGTTTTTGATTTTTCTACTTCAACTACTCTACATGGTTCTCCGTCGATTACTATAAAGGATCCGGATTTTATACTACCAGCATCTGCCGGTCTAGTCGACATTTTTATCCCTCTAAATAACTATCGATTATAAAATGGCCTCACATATATTAAAATGTTCTTTAAATATACATTGATTAAGGGATTAGTGATGAAGGAATTTAAAGTATGGATTAGATGTAAGAAAGAAGATAATCAATCCTTAAATGTGGCAATGAAAATTGCAGACATGTTAGAAAAGAAAGGATGTATTGTCTATTTTCACCCGTATATTGCTGAAAAGACAGGGGTGCAGAAAGAAAAAATATTATATGAGAAATATGTTAATCAAGAGAATATCGATATCGTTGTAGTAGTTGGTGGAGATGGGACTCTGCTTCATACGGTTCATGGGTTGATTGGTAGAGCACCAAAGATACTTGGTATTAATGTTGAGTCTGTGGGCTTTCTATATGATTATGATTATCATGAAATCGATCGTGTAGTTAAACTGCTTGAAGAAGAAAAGCTGTCTATTAGATATAGAAGTATGGGACAGATAAATTACAGATCTGACAATAGTTTTTCAAAAGAGTTTTTTCTTAATGAGATAGCTATTTTTAATGAAGATTTCTTTAGGATTCTCAAGTTTAAAGTATTGTTGGATGATGAAGAATTATATGAAGGAAGAGCTGATGCTCTTATAGTGGCTACAACTACAGGATCATCTGCATATGCTTTATCTTCTGGAGGTCCTATAGTTGATGAGGAACTAGAATGTTTTGTTATTGTGCCAGTGTCACCTTTTTCAGTATTGTTAAAACCTGTAGTTGTATCTCCAAATAGAAGGATAAAGATTATTCCTGAAAATAATATTGTAGCTATTATCGATGGTTTAAAAAAGATTAATTTTTCTAAAGGAGACGTTTTAGAGGTTTCTAAGAGTGGTGTTCTAGTACCATTTTTAACCGGTTTTTCTAAAAAGACTTTTAGTAGGAGGCTTTTAAATCGATTATTAGATAAAGTATGGAGTTTTGATATAGATTAATTTCCTAATCATCTAATTTTTTGATAAGTGCTATATAGAATCCAGGTGTATCGTGTTTATCTGGCTCAAATCGTTGTGTGTATCTAAGATCACTTACTATGTCTATTCCTTTAGCTCCGATGAAGATTTTTTGAGGAAGTATCCTTGTTTTGAAGTTTTTAATCGTCCATAAAATATTTTCTTCGTTTTCATCTAGGGTAAGTGTACAGGTGGTGTATAACAGCAGACCTCCCTTTTTTAATATTTTTATGGCTTGTTTAACGAATTGTTTTTGGTATCTAACTAATGCGTTTATTTCATTTAACTTTCTATCATAATAGAGTTTGGGTCTTACTCCTAATGCCGAACAAGGAGGATCAAGTATTACTGCATCAGCATCATAAAATTCAGATTTTTCAGAGACATGTCTTGAATCCATGACATATGTTTTAACATTTTTAATTCCTAGTCTTTCACAGTTTTCTGTTATTCGATTTATTTTTCTTTCAGTTCTATCAATAGCCATTATATTTCCTCTATTTTTCATTAATTGTGCAGCCAATGTAGTTTTTCCGCCGGGTCCAGCACACATATCAACTATTTTCCAATCTTCGTATGGGTTTAAAATATGAATGCTCAGTATAGATGGAAGTGATTGATCATGTATAAATCCTTTTTTATAAAGTTCAAGTTCCCGAATATGTGGAATGATATAAACAGATTTTAGAGTCTCTACGGCTAAGCCTCTTTTCTTTACCATCATTTCAGTTCCATCCATTCTGGCAATTCCTTCTGCGACTAAATGTCCTTGTGGACTATAGATAGATACCGTATCACCTTCTCTGACATTTGTTGCTTTTAATACTCCTGGACCATACAGATTTGCACCCATATATACAGACTCAGCTGCAGCCTTATCGGCGATGACATATTTTTTATGTTTCGTTAATTTGCAAGGACCTTTGACTTCTATAAAAACAGTATCATTTAGATAAGGTACTGGATATGCTTTTATTCCTTTTTCTAGGAAAAAAGAAATGACTTCTTCTTGGGTTGTTTTTAAGGTATTTACTCTAATATAATATTTTTTACTAGGCTTTCTTAACGCTTTCAGTATTTTTATTATTCTAAATAGACTGTATATCTTTCTAAGCTGCTTTATTGATGTTTCTGTGTAACCGTAATTTTTTGCTAGTATACCATCCAACATGTTTAAATTTCTTATACAGTAATGAAAAGCCTAAAGAATAACTTTATGGCGGGCCCGCCGGGATTCGAACCCGGGACCTGCGACTTAGAAGGCCGCCGCCCTTCAGGCATAAAATTATCTCCTGGCTAGGCCACGGGCCCCTTTCTTTTATTTGATAATAGAGATATTTATTTTTTAGTTTTTAAAGAGTTAGATATTTTTTAAGGTTGCTATCTATTTTTATCTCTTCAAATGTCTTAAAAGGTCTATGTCTTAAAATATAGGCATATTGTTTCTTGGAAATTCCTGGAATTTTCTTTAGAGATATTGGTGATGCGGTGTTTAAATTGAGTGGATATGGTATAGCTATTATAGAACGAGATTTATGGTCAACGACTACAACATCAATCTTTTTCCATAGCGGTATTTTTTCCGTTACATATACAAGTAGAGGATACGATGCGGCTTGACGAGCAATACTATAGTTTTCAAAATATTTTTCTACATAGAGATCCCGTAAAATTGTTAATTTCGGTACTATTCTTTTGAGCATTGTGTTATCAAATTTTTCTCTTACCCATTTTTTGAAAGAAGTATAATATTTAGAATTTTTCTCTACTATTTTAGCTCCTATATTCCACATTCTTGTTGAAGGTAAAGTTAACACTTCTCTAATGTTGACTCTTCTGATCATCAGATTATTTCTAAGTATTTCTTTGAGAAATGTTATATTGTATTCAAGTGTTTTTCTAGTTTCTCCTAGAAGACCTAAAACAAAATTTATACCGGGTAGAAGTTCTGGTAATCCGTTGGGTCCTCTTATACTACCATATTTGTTTACTATCTTTATTGCTTCTAATGCTTGTTCAGGGAAAATACCTATGTTATTTTGTTTTATAACTGTTGGGTCAGCTGATTCAATACCAAAAGCTGCCACGTCTCCTGATGTATGATATTTTAGGATTATTTTAATGATTTTTATAGATTCTTCTTTATGATAATATATTGTGCTTGGATTAACATTGTCTATATGTAAAGTAGAAATTCTTGGAGCAGCATAATGAATCATACTGAATAATTTCTCGATAGCGTTTGGATTTGGTTTCGGATATTCTTCATTATTAATATTTTTTGCCAAATATGTGAAGAAATCGGCCTGTCTTCCTAATCTAAAATTTTTTACACCGTTTCTATATAATTCTCTTATTTCTTCAACAATTTCTTTGGGTTTGCGAAATATCACTTTTCCATATGAAGGTTCTATACAAAATGAACACCCACCTGATACCCAACGAGGGCAGCCCCTGTAGGTTTCTATCTCAACTATAAGGTTCTTTTTATAGTTTGGGTGTTGTTTTACTATCTTTGCACCTTTTTTGGCAAAAATGGAAGTTAACTTGTAGTCTTTCTTTATAAGATATGGATTAATATTCTCTAGACTTTTTCTCATTTTTAAAAAATTATATATTACTAATTCCGGATCTCCTCTGACAACTATGTCGAAAAAATTCTCAAATTCTTTGGGACGAATGGCAATTTTTCCGCCTTCAATACCAAATCCGAATCTTGCAGCAGGTCCAACCAATATTTTTATAGGTTTTTGAAGTAGAAGAGGCCATTTTTTTAATTCATCTAATTCAATCGGTTTTCCTCCTATATATTTGCCTGGAACAATAACTCCTGCAATAAATATGACAACATCCATTTTTTCGAGTAGTTTAAAATACTTTAGTAATTGTTCTCGTAATTGATCAACAGTTATATAATGTATTTCAGCAGATTTCTCAATGCTCCATATAGCTCCAGCTATATAACGAGGATATATATCTATATATGGAGGGACTCCTAATCCTGCCGGTTCATCAGTATAACCATCAATGATAGCTATCTTCATCTGTCTTCCCATTTAGTTCCATGTAGCCATCCTTTTGGAGAAATCTTTATATATTTTTCATTTCTCTTTAAATAAACTCCTATTCCTTTCTTAATGTGTCCTATTCGATAAATATCACAGTCATATTTCTTTGCAATTTCCAGTATCTCTTCTGATTTATCAGATGGTACAGTGAATATAAAGCTGAATTCTTCTCCTCCATGATATAAAGCAAGATCTATGGCTTGATCTTCGATTTTTACATTTTGATAAACTATAGGATGAATTGGAAGATTTTCTATTATTATTTTTACGTTGCTTGCTTCGCTCAATAGATTTAAGGATACTGCTAAGCCATCACTGCTATCAATTGAAGCTGTTACATATTTCTGGATCTCGTTCCAGAATTGTAGATTAACAAGCTTTGGTCTGTATAATTCTTCAAGAAAAGTTTTAATGCCATAAGTATATATTTCTCCCTTTAAAAGATAATTATATCCTAGAGATGTAAGACCATATAATGAAGTAGTATATAATATATCGTTGGGTGAAGCTTTACTCCGTGGGATTAACTTATTTGTTAATCCAATGCTGACAACTGACAGATGAAGTGTCAAAGTAAAACTAGTGTCTCCACCCCAAAAACTCGCACCTACATAATTACAGGCAGATTTTATTCCTTTATAGAGGTCTTTCAAATTCTCTATAGTTATTGGTTTTGGGACTCCTAATGATATAACGCATCCTATAGGCTTTGATCCTTTAACTATCACGTCACTCATGCTCATTATAGTTGATTTCCATCCTATATCAAAATATGACATACCGGGTAGCCAATCGGTTTCTTCGTCAAAAGTGTCAATATTTAAGACGATGATCTTGTTATGATTTGTAGTAAAAGCTATGGCGTCATCAATGCCTAGTAGTTCCTTTTTATCTCGTTTAAAAAATCGCCATGCTAACTCGATAATATTTTTCTCATTTATTTCATTCATATTATCATGGTTATTTCTATTATTTTAGATAAAATACTAAGTTAATATTTAAGATATATATTTCATAAACTTAGTTGTTTAAAACTAAATAAAATAAAACTTTAGCAAAATTATAAAATAATATTTGGTAATAGGGGTTAGAAAACTCTTTTTATTCCTATTAAAATTTTCTTTCTTTTTTTCTTTGAGTATAGTTTAATAACAATATATAATGTGAACCCAATAAAAATTATATTTAAATAGTATGATATCCCTACTCCTAATATTAATCCTATTAGTAGTAAAAGACCAATAAACGTTATAAGTTTGGTTGTATTAGCCATGTATTCCACCAGTATTACGATAGTAATACAATTATATTATGGTATTTTATAAAATAAAGATAGTTTACCTTTTTAGAGATGAGAATCATTTTTAAATCCTTTTTACATTATTGAAAAAGCATTTTTAATGATGAGGAGAGTACTATGGAAAGCTATAAAGGGCTGAGTCCATCACAGTTTTTTTATAGAAATAGAGAGATAGCAGGCTTTTCGAATCCTGTAAGGTCACTTTATCAAGCTGTTAGAGAGCTTCTCGAAAATTCACTAGATGCAACTGAAACACATGGTATTCTTCCTGAGATTAAACTGGAGATAAAGCCTTCCAATAATCAAAATGATAAAATAACTATAAGAATTGAGGATAATGGTATTGGTATACCAATTACAGAAGTACCAAATGTTTTTGCTCGTGTTTTTTATGGATCAAAATATGTTCTTAGACAAGCCAGAGGGGTTTTTGGTTTAGGAGTAAAAATGGCAGTTCTTTATGCTCAGATTACAACAGCTACACCTATATATGTTAAAAGTTCAATAGAGAGTTCAGAAACTGAATATGAGTATAGGTTATTTATAGATATTGAGAAAAATTTGCCTATCGTTTTAGAATTAAATGTTAGGAAAAAAAGAAAGAAATGGCATGGTACTATAGTTGAGTTAACGATTCAAGGAAATTGGCCGTTAGCACGTAGAAGAATAGAAGAATATGTAAGAAGAACGGCTTTGATAGCTCCTTATGCAACTATAAGATTGATTACTCCTGAAAGTTCTATCGAATACAAGAGAGTTTCTAGAAAGTTGCCTGAACCGCCACAGGTAGGAAAATACCATCCTAAAGGAGTAGATATAGAGTTGTTAAAGATATTAATAAGGAGTGCTGATAGAAAAATGAGGTTGCTAGATTTTCTAACAAAATATTTTGATGGGGTTGGAAAGAAGACGGCTTTAAACTTTTGTCAATGGGCCGGCTTTAATCCAGATCATAAGATTGGAAGGTTAACTTTGACAGATTTAGAGAAGTTATCAAATAAGATGCATGTTTATAATAAATGGAGAAGACCTAAGCCTTTAACTCTTTCTCCACTTGGAGATACATTGCTTAAAGAGGGTGTAAAGAGGATTTTGGAGCCTGAATTCGTTACGGCTATTAGTAGACCTCCATCTTCCTATGGAGGTAACCCGTTTATCATAGAAACAGCATTGGCTTGGGGTGGAAAAGTCCCTGTCTCAGATACTCCGATGTTGTTACGTTTCGCAAATAGGATTCCTCTTCTATATGATGAAAGTGTTGATGTATCGAGAAAAATTATAGATGCTATCGATTGGAATGTATACAAAGTTAAATTTCCTGCTCCAATAGCTATAGTAACTCATATATGTTCCACTAAGATACCTTTTAAAGGTGTAGGGAAGGAGGCTATAGCAGAGGTTCCAGAGGTTGAAAAAGAGTTAAATATTGCTATAAGGGAGACAGCTAGAAGGCTTCGTAGACATTTATCCAGAATCGAAAAAATGTATGAGATAAAAAGGAAAGAGGTAACGATATCTAAATATATGGATGAGGTTACTAGGGCTTTGGCTTATATTTTAAATAATGATGGTGGTGAAACGATTATAAAACAAAAATTGATGGAATTACTTAAAAAGGAAATAAAGAGAAAAGCTATAGTTAGAGGTGGTATTAAAAGTGCCGCGAAAGCACCGCGTAGTAGATGAAAAAAGGGTTCTTAGGAGACTTGAAAGATTTGGAAAAAATATTGTAGATCAAATAATGAAGGACCAGCCTCCTAGAATAGTTGTTCCAATAAGAACATTAGCTAATACAGTATGGAGTAGGAAAGAACGTATTCTTAAATTGGGTTCTAGGAAGGCAATACGTGAATTTTTTGATATAGGTGAATCAAAGAGATTTATGCAGACTGTTTTAATGCTGTCCATAATTATCAGAGCTCGTCGGGAAGGTGATTATCCTACTATTAGAGACTTATATTATACTGGTAAGCATACTATTACGTATATTGATGAATATGGTAGAAGAAGAACAGAGGAGACATGGGATACACAAAGGGAGTCTAACGCTGTTATACAAGATATAGAAGTGGCTACGGGATTGTTAAGGGAACATATGGGTATAATGCATGATACAAAGGGTAAAATTGCAGGTAATATGATTATAAGGTCAAAAGGGTCAGATATTGATCTTTCACGGATGGGTAGTGGTGCATATGCTATACCACCAAACGTTGATAATTTAGAAATAAGGCGAGTGGATGCAGACTGGGTTTTAGTGGTTGAGAAGGATGCTATATTTCATAGGTTGAATGAAGAAGAATTTTGGAGGAAGAATAACTGTATATTGATGACTGGTAAAGGACAGCCAGATAGGTCTACAAGAAGAATGGTTAGACGTTTATGGGAAGAGTATAGTTTACCAGTATATATTTTAACAGATAGTGATAGCTATGGTTTTTATATTTATTCTGTTTATAGAAGTGGGTCTATAAGCTTAAGTTATGAAAGTGAAAGGCTTGCTACTCCAGAAGCCAGGTTTCTTGGATTAACTCCTTCGGATATTACAGAATATAAAATTCCAAAGAATTTTATTATTAAAGCTACTGATAGGGATATAAAGAGAGCCAAAGAACTATTAGCTTATCCATGGTTTAAAGAGTCAAAAGCATGGATAAAGGAACTTAACATATTTCTTAAAAAGAAAGAGAAGGTTGAGATAGAAGCTTTATCGGGACATGGATTTAAGTTTTTGTCAAGGGTATACATACCGGAGAAAATTAAGAAGAAAAAATGGATTGAATAAATAAAGGTTTTTATTTCTCATTATATAAGGGGTTATTAAATTGGATAAAGAGTGTAGTATTTTTGAGACGACTTT
>Ga0190304_1000260_pt1 | contig 24886 bp, 21 predicted proteins | sample 48700712_MG_FD_161670 | JGI IMG/M metagenome (GOLD analysis project Ga0190304, IMG submission 161670) | Hydrothermal vent sediment bacterial communities from Southern Trench, Guaymas Basin, Mexico - 4870-07-1--2_MG | ecosystem: Environmental > Aquatic > Marine > Hydrothermal vents > Sediment ...
GTCTCAGATTAAACGTGGAGTATGTTTATCTTTGGAGGGAAAGATGAAAAAGGTATTCATTATAGCACTGATATTATTCAGTGTAAGCTTTATTTCAGCCGATTGCAGATTATTCATGATGGCGGGTTATGGAAATGAAACATTGTCCGAGACATATAATAATCTTGCTTTGGAAGCGTTTTTGGATGAGTTGCAGGATCAAGGGTATAATGGCAATCATCCTTACAATAATCCTGATGGCTGGGGCTTGGGATATTATTTACCTGATGATACCGAAATTACTGCTATGTACCGATCAGCTGATCCTGCCTTTGCAAACGAATATTACGATACAGTTCAAAATGTTATTCAAGAAGCCGGAGCACATTTGGTAGTAGGTCATGTAAGAAGACAAACTACAGGTACAGTAGGTGTACCCGATCCAAATCCTTTTATCTGGAGTGAAAATGGTATCGACTACTGTTTTGCTCATAATGGAACTCTTGACCCACCTGGACTTCAGCCACCTTCGAATAATTCTGACGACTTATATGATATGCTGTATTATCCGTTTAACGTACTACAAACTGACGTTGATTCCGAGATATATTTTCGCTGGCTAATGCAGAATATGGATGAAAATGATTGGAATCTCCTGGATGGGTTACATGCTGCAATTCAGGGACTTTCTGTTCTGGAAGATGATTGGAACATGAACTTTGTGCTCAGTGATGGTGTGGATATTTATGCCTATCGCAATGCAATTGATGATGAACATGAATTATGCTTTGGTTGGCATACAGAAATTCCGACATATCCAGCTGTTAATAAGTTCCGTGTGGTCATGAGCACTTTACCAAACACACCATCTATAGGATCAACTGAAATGCCTAACGATGCTTTATTGTATTATCCCGCCAATGGTCGCACCACACTTTTGAAAAACTTTTCAAATGCACAACCCCAATACAAACGCTCTATGGTTAGCGGCTGGAATTGGGAGAGTTTGCCTACCATACCGTCGATTTCCGGTAGCTCTAATGCAGAAGCTTTGCTGTATGATCTCACAGACAATGGGATTACGCAAGTTTTGGCATATAACAATCAAAGTATGACATATAGCACACAAGGTGTTTGGTCTCATAACCCAGCAAGTTTCATAAATCTTAATTGGAATGAACTCTATAAAATAGCTCTTGGTAATTCCATTTATTGGTTTCAAGACGCTGCAACCTATAAAGGTTATGAAGTAACAGGATACATTAGGGATTCAGATGCGCCCACCTTAACTAATATTGAAGCTTATGAAGAATATTGGATCAGTTATTCATTATTACCCACTCAGAATATGGATGACGCTTTTGGTGATGAATGGGAAAATGTTTATTCGGTAAAATCGAAAGACTGGACTTATATGGACTTATCTTATCCTGAAGGTGGGAGCAGAGGTATCGATCCTTCACCAGTTCCTTCGATGCAAATGAGAGCGTTGGAATTTGGCAAAGGATATATAGTTAAGTTCAAAGAAGACATTGATAGTTTTACTTGGAATTATGAACGCGTTCCCGGCACTGTAGAAATACCGGAAGAATCCAAGTCCGAAAGTTTTTCTTACACCGAATTAGCTGACTATGAAGCAATAGACATCATGGAAATCGAAGGTGTGGAAAACATTCAGGAAATCGGAGTGTTCGAAGATGATGTTTGTGTGGGTGCAGTAGTTACCAATGAACTGCCGGTGCAGATCAGGGCTTATACAACCGGTTCCGGAGAAGAGCTGACGTTCCAGGTTGTTGAAGGCTCTCGCAGTGTACCGGAAAAAAAATCCTATTCCGTTTACAATTTTGACAGACAGCAATTTGAAATCAAAAAACTGAGATCAGGACAGCAAGCGTATTCCATGATCAAACTGGGAAAAGATAATTATGAAGTTACTGTGTCTTCACCAAATGTTTCCAACCTTAGTAATTTCCCCAATCCTTTCAATCCCACTACAACACTTTACTTCTCATTATCTTCCGAAGCAAATATCCTATTGAATGTTTACAACCTGAAAGGTCAATTGGTTAGATCGCTTACAAGTGGTCAATACACTTCCGGCTCTCATTCCGTTGCCTGGGATGGTAAAGATGATGAAAATAAACCGGTATGTTCAGGATTGTATCTATACAAACTTATAACCAATGACCAGGTGATTTCCAAGAAAATGTTGATTTTAAAATAGTAAGTAAAGCAGGCGGCAAAATATGCCGCCTGCTTTTTGTCCTCCTTCATAAGGGGGATCAAAAGGAGGTTCTGGTGAAACCTAAATTATTCTTCCTTTGCGTCTTTGCGCTCTTTGCGGTACACTCTTTTTCTTATACATATCACATTAAGCAAGACGGCACCGGAAACTACACCACCATCCAGGAAGGCATCAATGCGTCTGCCGATTCAGACACCGTTTTGGTCTATCCCGGCACATATTATGAAAATATAAACTATAACGGTAAAAGCATCACAGTAGGCAGTTTGAATCTGACTACAGGAAATGAACAATATATCACTCAAACAATAATCGACGGAAATTTCAGCGGAAGCTGCGTGCGTATGGAGTATGTGCAGGATGGAGCTATTCATGGCTTTACGATTCAACACGGAAGTGGAATCCAACCAAATCCTTATGATTATTTCTATGGTGGAGGATTATATTTGAATAATACAAATTCATTAATTTTTAATTGTTTTATTCTTAATAATGAAACAGAAATCGGGGGTGGAATATCTTTAGCAAATTCTGATGTTTTTATTTCAAATAGTAAAATTACCTGTAATCATGCTATTCATTCCACCGGTGGTATTTGTATTGGAGTCAATTCAATTTTAACTTTCGATGAAAATAATTTATGCGATGTTTACTTAAATACTTCTCCCTGGCCTAATGATATTTTCTATGCCAATTTGGATCAGAATATTATTGTAGATACTTTTACAGTGATTGATCCCGATGTTCATTTTATTAATAATGCTACTCATACATCAATATATACTTTCTCAGCTCAGAATTCTGTTATTGAACCAATCGAATCCGATCTTTATGTGGCCCCCTGGGGAGATAACAATAATAGCGGCTTGAATGAAACCGAACCATTGCAAAGTATCGCTCTGGCATTAACAAAGATCAAAGCCGACAGCCTGCATCCCCGCACGATCCATTTGGCAGATGGAGTTTATTCCACTTTCTCGAATGATCAGCGTTTCCCATTAAATTTAAAGAGTTATGTTTCATTAATAGGTGAAAGTGAAGAGGGCACGAGTTTGGATGGAGATGGTGCTTATGGCTTTATGGCAGCTTTCGATGAAGAGAAAGAAATAACACTGAAGAATTTTACCTGCAGGAATGGTTTTTTAAGACTAAACGACAATTTTGTTTGGTTTTATTATAATACATCTACTTCTGTAGAAAACATCACGATAAAAGATTGTATTAGCTCTGAAGGTACAGCACGAGCTTTGGAATTACCCGAAGGAAGTGTAAGTAGAAATATTATTATTGATAATGTGATGGGTGCACAATCCCTTACACTATATCCGGTGAATATTTCATTAGAGAACATAACCATTGCCAACGCATTGCCAAATTCCGGCAACGGATCAGGAGGAGCATTATTGATTACAAATAATTGTTTGGCATCAGGTAATCCTGTAACGATCAAGAATTTGAAAGTAGTAAATAATGTTAATAATGAAGACGAATGGGATTCGTCAGCATCTATTGCAATTACAGATTTAGCTGACGTTGTTTTCATGAATGCAACAATCGCCAGCAATACTAATATGCCTGGATATGGCGGGGCTATCACATTGAATAGCGGTAAACTGACATTGATTAATTCCATTGTTTATGGAAATTATCCGCATCAAATTTGTTTGGATTCAAATTCAGTTTATGGCCCATGTGAACTTACTGTAATTAATTCCCTTATTGAAGATGGAATCGATGGATTTTACATTACTGGTGATTACGAACTGAATTGGCTTACAGGTAATATCGATGCCGATCCGTTATTCATAGATGATGATGAAGATTTTCATTTGCAGGATGGCAGTCCCTGCATCGGAGCAGGAATAGATGCCGTAGAAATCGATGGAACGTGGTATTATGCGCCGGAGTATGATATCGAGGGAAATCCACGTCCCAATCCTTTCGATTCCATGCCCGATCTGGGTGCTTACGAGAACCAATGTGGAATACCTCAGGTTGAAGTGGAAGAAGGCATAATTGAAGCTCCAACAGAAACAATGATCTCTAATTTCCCTAATCCTTTCAATCCATCAACAACGATAAAGTTAGAATTAGCAGACTCTGGAAAAATCGAACTGGCAATATACAACATAAAAGGGCAAAAAGTAAAAACCTTGCTTAATTGCACAACAGCGCCTGGAACGTACGAATGCAATTGGAATGGAAAAGATGAATTGGGTAAATCTGTCTCCAGTGGTCAATATCTCGTAAAGTTGAAACAGAATGAAAAAGAAACAGCAAAGAAAATCATGCTTTTAAAGTGATTTTGGAGATAGTTGCTTGTAACAAGCAGCCCCACATTCAGCAGGATGTAAAAAAAGTCAGGAATATTTCTACAAACTAGTGTGTGGCGAGCATCTCTTTCAATTCTTTCAATTCGTTGACCAGCGTCGCCTTCACTTCTTCTCGTGAAGGGCCAAAATCCAGTTGGATCTGCTCCTTATTTTTTCTCATTTCCTTCAGTTTTTTCCGCACTCCCTCTATGGTAAAGCGCTGCACGTGCAGCATGTGATCTATTCTGCGGATGAGAGCGATATCTTCTTCGGTGTATTGGCGGTTTCGTCTGATGTTTTTTCGAGGCGACAGAGAGGGAAATTCCTTTTCCCAGTAACGCAACACATGGGCTTTGATATTCAGCAAATTACTTACTTCACCAATGGTGTAATAATATTTCTTTTTCATGCCTTCTGTGTTTCTCCACCTTTTTTTATCTTACACATCACCACAGCAACACCCAGCAGGATGCCACTGGCGACTGCACAGGTAAAGGCAAACCAGTAGCCAAATTTTGTAAAGGGAGAATTTACAGGACATTGTTGTACTGGATGCATCAGCGTTGTACGATCAAAGAGCTTTGTGCGACGCAGAATTTCTCCTTTTGGGGATATTACCATGGAGATGCCGGAATTTGCAGCCCGATACAATTGTCGCCGTGTTTCCACTGCTCGTATCCTGGCCATCATGGCGTGCTGGTAGGTACCGGCAGAGCGCTTGAACCAGGCGTCATTGGTGATGTTTACAATGAAGTCTATGCCCTGCTGCGTCATGTGTCTGGTGTGAGCAGGAAAGGCCACTTCAAAACAAATCTCCGGTGAATACCGATACTCACCAAATTGATAAAATGCCAGCGTGTCGCCATATTCAAAGTTAGCTTGGCCCAGTTGAAAATTCCACAAAAAAGGGAAAATACTCAGCAGAGGCATGCGCTCACCAAAAGGCACCAGAATATTTTTGTAATAGAGAGGATAAAAGTGACCATTGGTATCTATCCGCGTGCAGGAATTGTAAAAGAGATAAGGGTTATCCGATGAATTTAATCTACGGGTATAATGGGGAAATCCGGTAAAAATATCCACATTCAGATCCTTGCTGAGACTGGTAACATAATGCCGCAGATAGGGACGCCGAAACACGTAGCCCGGTATGGCAGATTCGGGCAATATTACCAGTTTTGCTCCATCTTCTGCCAGCTCCCGTGAAAGCTTGCTGTAAATGTCCAGTTGCCAATCTCTGTACTCATCATCCCACTTTTTCTCCTGAGGAATACTTCCCTGCACGATACCCACCTGTGCGGTTGTGGTTTTTACAGGAAGTGTATGCAGCCTCCAAGCACCATACCCCATCCATCCAGCCAGGATGCAAACAGTTACAACCCCGGCTATCAGCGGTTTTTCCCGCCAACCATATACCACAGAGTTCACCAGCGCAATGCATCCGGACAAAAGGTAAATGCCTCCCAGATCGGCTAACTGGATGAGAGGAAGATACTCTGCCAGTGAATAGCCCAGATTGAACCAAGGAAAGCGAAATTCGCCAAAAGTTTGTATATACTCAAAAGCCACCCATGTGATGATAACGAAGAAAAATCTGAAGTGATGGAGATGGTTCCATCCAAAAGAAAGTACCAAAAAAAGGAGGAAAAAATAGAGGGAAAACAGAATGAAAAGACCGAACAATCCGGGTACGGTGACCAGCGCCACCCAGTGCAACGCAATGAAGGTATAACTGATACCGAAGACCATCCCGGCTTTGATGAGATTCCCAATGGAGGGATGATCATCAAAGAAGGAAAAAAGGGGAATGAGGCCGAAGAAAACCAGAAACCCCAGATGCAGAGGAAGGCGGCTAATCCCCAGAAAAAGAGCAGCTAAAAGGGGTTTATAAAACCACGTTTCTTTGTGAAATTTAAGGTTTGTCATAGAGCATACGTCCAATGAGAATTTTGTGAGAGGAGCCCAGAATCAGCACCCCATCACTGCTGGAAAAAAACTTCCAGGGATAGGGTGAAAAACAAAATTTCTGCTCCGTACCGATGTGAGAAATGCAGGAAGGAAGCAGCTTGAGCTCCTGACCACGATCCTGCACAAAGAGATAAGGCTCCTGCCGGATGAACTGTCCGAAGATGTCATACTCCAGGGTTGAGCCATCCTGCTGTTGGATCAGAAGATGATTTTTTGTCAGAAGCAATTGCACCGGATTATCCAGTTGAAACTTGCCAAAGGCGTAGGCTTCCTGCCTGGTAAGATGGCGATACACTACCACTTCTCTTCGGCTGGCGTCATAATAGTAAATGGTTTCATCCGGTGCCATGACAAAAAGTGCTGGTTCCACGCTTCCCACCAAATCTATGGTAGAGACCAGATGCCCGTCGGAACTGAATTTTTTGATCTTTCGCGCAAAGCCATCCAGTGCCAGGAGGTTGCCATCGGGAGCCAGAGCGATATCGTTGAGTTGCGCAAAATTCTGGCTATCAAAGCCAATGCCGCCGACGGTATTGCGGGTGCCATTTTTGTACATTATTACCCGCGCCTGTTGCGATTCCAGTAGATAGGTGGTTTTATCGATGGTTGAATAAAGGGCTTTCTGTGCATCCGCCGGAGGGGTGAATTCCTCCAGAATAGCAAAGGATCGAGGGGTGAGAGATGGAGCAGACATCTGCACAGAGCTGCATCCAAAAATAAACAAAAACCAGAGGAGCCTAGCTTTTTTTTGCAAAATGAATATCCCGGAGTTTACCCTGGATGGTTGTACGGCCTTGCCAGATATTATGTTCCAGAGAATAGGCGATGTCGATGAAAGAGCCTTTTTTCAAGAGGGGAAGGAAATCACCCAGATTGAAGCCGATGAGATCAAGGGTACAACCATCTTTTACCACTTTCAGCTTCAGATGATTTTTCCCCACATTATAGGGAAATCCGACGATCATAACGTTTTCCGAGTAAAAGACAGGACGCATATTTTTGGGGCCAAAGGGTGCAAATTTATTCAGCCACTCCAGCAGGTGATCATTTATCTCGTATAGTTCCAGCATGGAATCTATGCGCAAAGGAGGTATCAGTTGCTCTGCAGTGATGTGTTCACGGGCATAGCGATTGAGGCGATTTTCAAAGATATCCACATATTCAGCCAGCAACGATAATCCGGCAGCATATTTGTGACCGCCAAAGGTTTCCAGATAATTTTCTACCGAAGAGAGGGCCGAGAAAAGATCGAAGTCTGCAATGCTGCGACCGGAGCCGCTTCCCACCCCATCCTTAAAGGATATCATGATGGTGGGACGGTAATATTTTTCCACCAGTTTTGAGGCCACAATCCCAATTACGCCGGGATGCCAGCTGTCTGATGACACCACGATACAACTGGTTTCATCGATGTTTTTGTACTTTTTCTCGATGATATCACAGGCTTCGGTAAAGGTTCGCTGATCGATTTGCTGACGAATCGAATTTTCCCGCTCGATAATCTCAGCCAGTTCTCTACTCCGTTCTTCGTCGGTTGCCACCATCAATTCTACTGCGCGAAGTGCGCTTCCCATACGACCGGCGGCGTTTATCCGCGGTGCTATACCAAAGACGATGTCGCTGCTATTGAGCTCTTTTTGCGTAAGACCAGCCAGGGCGATGAGGGCATTGAGGCCGATGTTGTTGTGCTGAATGAGCTGTTCCAGACCGATGCTGGCGAAAATCCGGTTTTCTCCGGTAAGGGGCACGATATCGGCAATGGTACCCAATGCAACCAGATCGAGGTATTTGCTCTGCAGTTCGTCATCCAGAATTCCCATGCGGGTGTACACACCCATCAGCAATTTATATGCAACCCCCACACCGGCGAGAAATTGGTAGGGATACGCAGAATCCCGAAGTTTGGGATTGATAATGGCGTAGGCTTCAGGAAGAATTTCCTTGGGATTATGGTGATCGGTGATGATAATATCGATGCCGATGCGATTGAGTTTTTCTACCTCTGCTATGGCATTTATGCCGCAATCCACGCTGATAATAAGCTGCGTGCCACTATCTTTGAGCAGTTCTACGCCGCTTAATGAAAGGCCATAGCCATCTATCATACGGTGAGGAATATAAAAGTCCACAATAGCATTTACCTTGCGTAACCCCAGATAGAGTAACGCGGTAGAGGTGGTTCCATCTACATCATAATCACCGTAAATTGTGATTTGCTCTTTGTTCTGGATTGCCTGCATAATCCGCTGAACTGCCTTTTCCATATCCCGAAACAAGAAGGGATCATGGATTTGGGCAAGGCTGGGAGAGAAAAATTCTTCAATTGTCTTACGGTCGGTTAACCCTTTACGGACAAGCATCTCCGCAATCATATCGGGACATTTCAGCGCCTCGAATATTTTCTTTTTTACTGCTATCTGCTCATCGGTTAAGGGATCCGATATTGTCCACCTCTTATGCATCTATTCCATCCTCTGGATAAGAAAATTCAAAAGCACTTTATTTACGCAACTAAAAAATAAAAAAAGATTACTCAAAGAGCAGTTATACGGGGGATACAGGGAACAAAAGATATAACTAAATCTCACATAGCTACTCAATTAGTGCGTGGGAAAAAAGTAAGTTGAAATTTGGTCAAAGAAGATCATAAGCCGAATTCTGTGAACTGTCTAATAAACAGCCCTATGTCTATTTCTCTACCCCGGATATTGCTATGTTCTATCGAACTCGCTATGCGACCGGTTGTAGCTGCCCACCCGAAAGTAATACAAAGCGGGCCACTCTGCGTTGGCATGCCAACACTACTTTCCTATTTGGCATTGCACCGGATAAGGCTTTCCGAGCATCCCGAGTCACCCCGGAATCTGGTAGTCTCTTACACTACCGTTTCACCCTTACTCCAGAGCCAGTCTGGAGCGGTTTGTTTCTGTGGAGCTGGCTTCCCGTTACCGAGACTTCCCGTTAGGAAGTATCCTGCCCTATGGTGTTCGGACTTTCCTCCTGGCCATCACCAAAAGGTGACGATCAGGCAGACATGGTATCTTCTTTGACCTTTATACTTATTCTTCTTCGAGATTAGGAGCCAGAATGCGGCCACAATTCTCGCAGTTCATTATTTTTTTTCCTTGGGCAATCTCAATAATCTGTTGAGGCCGTAGAGTAAATCCGCAACCGCTGCAAGCATTGTTTTCATTAAAGACCACAGCTTTACGTCCCTTGTTTTTTATCAGGGATGCATAGCGCTTAATCATTGAGCGGGAAAGATTTTTGGCGTAGGCGTTACGGTCATCCCGTAACTCTTTTATCTCAGCTTCTACGTCATCGATCTTTTTCTGCAAAAGTTCTTCGTTGGCAGCCATAACATCAGCAGCAGCCTTCTGTACTTTTTTGCACTCTTCCAGTTCGGTCTTCAGAAGGTTTTCTTTCTCCATATAAACGATGAGCTCATCATCTATCTCTGCAATCTTTGCTTCCAAATGATTTACTTCACTGTTGAGAGCTTTGTATTCTTTATTGGTTTTTATAGTAAGTAATTGATTCTTATATTTAGCGATTTTTTCCTTGTGTCCCTTTATCTCCAACTCTTTCAAGTGCTGAATTTTTCTGTTATCTTCCAAACTCTTCTTAATAGTATCAAATTCGTTATTGGCTTCGATCAGGTTGTTTTTCATACTGCTGAGTTCTTTGGGTAATTCCTGCAGTAATTTGTCTTTCTCCCCAATTATATCATCGCATTTCTGCATCTTAATTAGTATTTTTAAATCATTAATCATGCTCTATCCCCTTCGTTTCACATCTATTTGTTACATAAAAAAAAACATTCACCACTCTGGGTAAATGCTTGCCGCTATCTACACGAAAAAATTCACTCTCGCTATCTCTTTTACTCTTTACCATACACACCATCTTTATTTCTCATATCTGCAAAATAATTTTACCCCTGATTTTTGTCAACCTCCTATCTCACACCTACAAAATCACCGCTGTCTCTGAATCGAGATACCGGTACACAATTCCCTGTTTACGGATTCTGCATCTACCATTGATAGACGTATTTATCTTCACCGTTGGAAAGATGCAATCTTCTTCAAAACACTGGGATAAAGCAGCTTGATACAACTTGATAAAACGTTGGTATGGCGGGTTGTCATACCGCCGGAAATACTCTTTTATAAAGGGTTTAACAGCAATTTCAACATCGGTGTCTTTCTCCCGTGATCCCAAGATACCCACCGAGATGTCTCCGCCACTGGAGGTGTATCCACCGATTATCAAACTCTCCTCACTTCCCTTAACACCTTTTTCCGCTACCATTTTGCATCCTATCACTGTCTCTTGAATATTGATGTGTCCACCAGCCAGAATCGTGGAATTTTCACAATTGCGAAAGCTGATGCTTCCTAGAGCCAGGATGCCTTCTCCGCCACAGTTTTGAATGAGCCCATCTACCGTCAGAGAACCATCGATAGTGAGGCGACTTTCTATAACGTCACCCGTGATGTGAAAGGAAGTTTTACAGGATGCCTCACAGTTTCGTAGCGTTGCATGCAATTCTACTGCATCCTGTACAAAAAGGGCTCCTTCGTCGGTTTTGCCGAGGTAGCCGGCGGCAGTGGCAAAAAGTTGATTGCTGGTTTCATCGTAGGAAATGTTTTTTCCCACCAAGGTTTTCAGTTGGGTTCTGGTGGCAAAGGATGCGTCTATTTCTTCTCCAAAGATGTTGTATGCACTATCGGCACATTCTTCTATCACAACCGTAGCAATGTGTTGCTGATTTTGAACAAATGTGGCATCATTGAGAGAATTGATATCATCGATAATCAAGGGCAAGAAAGTGCCGTGAGGCACAACGAAATCGAAAGAAATCCGGGGAAGAGAATTTTCTGCAAAAGCCACCAAAAAGGGTTTTCCTGCTTCTTTGGGTAATCCTTCTTCTCTGCGTTTTATTTCGGCACGCTCAATACCATGTTTTATTCCCGCCAGATTCAGCAGGGTAAGTATCTCTTTTTCATTGATAAAATCAGCCGTTTCCGCAATTGTCAGATATGCAGAAAAGCCATCTTTATCAACCTCAAGAACTACCGTTTCCGCGGCATTGGAAAACCGTTGTAAATCTCTCATTCTCCACCTTTTGGCAAAAGCCTTAAAATTCCCTGTTTAGCGTCAATAGTTTTTTTTGATCTTCTCATCCATGTAACAAAAAAGGGATGATTTTTCCGGAGTTGGAAAAAAAACAGTAATTCCAAACCAATTAAAACGTTATCGCAAAATAATGATAGACATTCATATTCAACAATTTAAGACTAATGACTGACAATATGGTGTCTTAGCATTGCACATCCCAGTTACACCAGCTTCTTACATCTGGTTTATGACCTTGACAGATTCATTTTCATTTTCATTTTGAACCATGTTCATGGTGCTTTCTTTGGGTAAACCTATAAGTGAGTGGATGATGTGTGGATAACTTGTGGATATCCAGATATTTCCCATGATAACTTATATAATTACAATGTAATTAACACCATGGACGTGATATGTGGATAACTTGTGGATAAATAGAGACAAGAAGGATTAATACAAAAATGACAGATTATGATGTAATGTGGAACGGCGTGCTTGACTCACTTCGAAATAATATCAGCGAACAAGGTTTCAACACCTGGTTTGGAGAAACAAAATTGATAGATGTATCCGGCGACGACCTGATGGTGAAAGTACCTACCCAGTTTATCGCTGATTATCTCAACAAAAATTACAACGAACTTGTCTCGGAGATTTGCCTGAAACTCTTTAACAAAAGATACACCCTTCGCTTTTCTGGTGCACCGATAAAACCCAAAGCCCAGAATTTTACAAACCCTTACTCTACTCCCCAAGTATTCTTACACTCCCGCCCTCAATATCCACCAAAGCTCAACCAGAATTATAATTTTAACGAGTTTGTGATCGGCACCAACAACAAGTTTGCTCATTCCGCTTCTCTGGCCGTGGCAGAATCCCCCGGAAACACTTATAATCCCTTGTTTCTCTATGGAGAATCCGGGATGGGAAAAACTCATCTAATGCAGGCGGTAGGGAATTTTGTGCTTCAGGAGCTGGAAGATAAAAACGTCTATTATATTACCACAGAAGAATTTACCAACGAAATGATCGACGCTATCCGCAACAACAGAATGCCGGAATTCCGGGGAAAATATCGCAACTTCGACGTTTTGCTGATAGACGATATCCACTTCCTCAGCAAAAAAGAAGGAACTCAGGAAGAGTTTTTCCACACCTTCAATGCCCTCTACGAAAAGAAAAAACAGATCGTTCTTACCAGTGACCGTCCGCCAAAAGACATCCCAGACCTGGAAAAACGTCTTGTTACCCGCTTCGAATGGGGACTGCTGGCAGATCTCAAAAGCCCCGACTTTGAAACCCGTGTGGCCATTCTGCGGAAAAAAGCCGAATTTGAAAATATCAAGCTGCAACAATCGGTGATAGACTTCATCGCTGAACACATCTACAGCAACGTCCGTGCGCTGGAGGGTTCGCTGATACGCATCCTTGCCTATGCATCCTATAATAACCTGGAAACCGAAGAGATAACCGTGGAGATGGTAAGTAACATCCTCACCGATATGATTTCTGACAAGATACAGGAAGTAAATCTTGATAATATCACCGCCCGAGTGTGTGAAGAATACAACATCACCACCAATCAGCTTTTCGATAAAACCCGGAAGAAGAACATTGCCTTCCCAAGACAGATTGCCATGTATCTTTCAAACCTTCTCATCCCCCAGCTTTCCCTCAAGGAAATCGCCCAATATTACAAGCGCAAAGATCACACCACCGTGCTTCACGCAAAGAAAACGATCGAAAGCCAGTTTAAAGCCGACCGCGAGCTGCGGATACTGATAGAACGGCTGATTAACGAGATTAAACGATAGTTATCCACATATCCACATCCGATGATGTAGATAACGGTGAATATGATGAATATAAAAACGAAGATGAAAAAAAATGTGTATAACCCACATCTTATGCACGGGATTTACACATCTTATCCACACCGAAGCAATATTCTTAACCTGTCAATTTTACAGGAACTAAAAACCGGTATTGACAAATTATCCCCATATACACAACCCCTACTACGGCGACTATATTTTCTAATTATAGAGGAGTATTAATGAAGAAGAGCCAAAAACTTGCACTATTTGCCATCATCCTCTCGATGATAATTCTGGGATGTACCACCAAAAAAAATCCGGTATCCACATCCGGCAATACCGGCCCCCTACCTCACAGTATTACCATCAGAGATACTGATGATTTCGGTAATTTCTATAGCTATGAAGATACCACCAAAAACTATGCCAATAATGCCATCCTCACCCTGGGACAATACACGGTAAACGGCGAGCCCATCGAATCCAGAGTTCTGCTGCGTTATGCGTCCCTGCCGGATACTGTTCCGGACATCATACAGGATGCAACAATCACGATGCTGGTAGAAAACAACCAAAACGATTATGTGGTCGATGATTTTCAACTTTTTCAGATAGCACAATACTGGAAAGAAAATGAAGTTACCTGGACAGTCTCCGACAGTCTGGAATGGGCTGCTCCCGGAGGAGACTTCAGTATGGAACCGGTTTCCTTCACATCTTCCATCGATGAAGATACCCTCTCCATTTCTCTGGATGCCAGTGTCATCAGCAACTGGATAGAATCTGACTCCCTCAACTTTGGTCTGATTTTCGTTACTTCCCAGACGGATGCCTTCGTAGAATTTGCCTCAGCGGAAAGTGGCCATGATCATGCTACAGAGCTCACGTTTAAGTACCGGAGCGAAGCTGAAACCGAATTTTCCACTTTTACATTGTCTGCTACCTCGGATGCATCGATAAATTCCTCAGTTCCATCGGAATCTGCTTTTGATAATCAATTACTGCTTGCCAATCTCTCTCCTACTTCCATGGTGCTCAATGTTGCATTGGATCAATCGGTTTTTCCCGACAGCATCATCACATCCATCGAAGATTATAATCGTATGGGCATAGTTCGGGCCGAGCTGTTTTTGCATTTTGACGACTCGCAGCCATCTTACTCAAACAGCAATTATTTCTTTGCACAGCCCTATCTTATAAAAACCGCTGATCCGGCCATTCCCATCTCTACCGACGACATCGCTCCCATCAATAGCTACGTCGATACAGATACACTCAATGCCGGCTACTTTGCCATAGATATTACCGATATCGTTGACGGAGTAACATCCGGACAATTTGAAAATCATGGCATCCTGATCAAACCCGGATACCCAGGAAAAGATTTCAGTTTTTCACATTTTTACGGCCCCGATGCCGAAGAAGGAAAAAGACCTTATATCAAGATAATTTATATTCCACCGTACAATTTTAACCGATAACAAAAAGAGGAATGAGCCATGAACCGATTGCTACTGTTTGGATTAGTTATGCTGTTGTTAAGTGCCTGTGAGCCACAAAAAGAAGCTACCATTGTTGCACAGGTAAATGATGAAGTACTTACCCTTACACAGTGTAAGGCGCGTTTTTCTACCGAGCAGTGGAACAACATGGCAAAATCTCAGAAGCAAGAATTTGTAGAGAAGTGGATTGAAATGACATTAATGGCCCAGGCTGCGGATGCATCCGGCCTAAGTGCTCAGCCACAGATTAAGGCTAAAATTGCTGATTCTGCCATGAAGATAAAAGCCAATGCTTTGATTGCTCAGCGGTTGAGTCAGATCACCATCACGGAAGATGAACTTTTCAGCTATTATCGGGTGCACAAAAATGATTATCAGAAGAAGATCAAAGAGTACCGACTCCAACGGATTTTCCTCTCTTCAGGTAAAAAACTGGATGAGGTGCGGAACGCTATAGAAAGCACATCCTTTGACAGAGCAGCGCGAAAATATTCCGAAGAATCCTATGCTTCTAAAGGAGGATTTGTGGGTTGGATTGCCAAAGGACAAACCGATCCTCTCATCTGGAATGCTCTGAAATCTTTGAAACGCTATCGCTACAAAACCGTAGAAACCGCCACCGGCCTCTATGTGGTACGTTTTTACAACGAACGCTATGTAATGGTGGAAAAAAACTTTAACGAAGTGAAAAAAGATATTCGAGAAATCGTTTTGAAGAAAAAACGGGAAGAGATGTATCAGCAGACAATCAAAGACCTCTTGAGCGCTGCCGATGTTTCTATCTCTCTATAACCAAAAAAGGTAGGAGACTCAATGAAGAAAATAGCCCTTGCTCTCACCATCAGCATCCTGTGTATATGCCTCTATGCCGAGCAACTGGACCAAATCGTCGCAAAAGTTGGACGGGACATCATCCTCAAAAGCGAACTCAACACGCAGCTTCAGCAGATGAAAACCTCTGGTGTGCCGGAAGATCAGATGAATCCCATCACCGTGTTGAACGGCATGATCGAATCACGCCTGATCGTGCAGACTGCTCGCGACGAGGGGTTTGAAGTGGATGCCTCCCGCATGAAAGAAGCAGCTGATAAACAGATTCAGGAAGTTGCATCACAGTTTGAAAATCAGGAAGCTTTCCAGGCTGAACTGAAAAAAGCCGGGCTTACGGTATTGGAACTGAAAGACTATTACATTGACATGATGACGGAGCAGAGCCTGCGAACGCAGATTGTCGATAAGTATATCAAGAGCAAGATTCACATCACCGAAGCGGAAATCGAAGACTATTACCAGGAACATAAGGCCGAGATTCCCATGCGTCCTGCCCTGGAAAAGATAGGTATGATACGGCACAAGATAGAGCCGGGAAAAGAAACCCGTTCCGCTGCTCTCATTGCCATAAACAAGATCAAAGATCAGATAAACGAAGGGATGGAATTTGACGAAGCGCTGGCCCAAGCAAAAGCATCTGATCCCACGATTTCCGGCGGAAACATCGGATTCATAGGCCCGGGAACCATGAACAAAGATTTTGAAGCGGTTGCTTTCAGTCTGCTCCCTGGTGAAGTAAGTGATGTGGTGGACGTGGATTATGGCTATCACCTGATAAAGGTGGAAGAGAAAAAAGGCGAAGAGATAAATGTAAGCCATATCCTGAAAATGGTTGCTCCCACTGAGGAAGATATCGCTGCATCCCACCAGCTGATGCAAAACGTTCTTACCAAATTGCAGAACGGCGCCGATTTTGCCGAAATGGCTGAAACCTATTCCGATGACGACTCTACTGCCGTACTCGGCGGTGTTGTAGGGGAATACGTCGCCGGCAGTTATCCCGCTCTTTTTGCCGACTACGTAAAGGATCTCAGCGTGGGTGAATACTCGGAAGTGATAAATAAAGATAACGTGCTCTACATATTTGCCAAGCTGGAAAATATTCCCGAAAGACCCTACGAATACAGCGAAATCTATGACCAGTTACGAGACCTGGTGATGAGCAGTAAAGAGCAGGAGTATTACGCCGATTGGATAAATAGCCTGATTAAAAAAAGTTACGTAGAGGTGTTGCTGGAACGCTGATATGAAGACTTTTTCAACCTATCTGGCATCACTTTTTGGCATCGGTTATATACCCGGCGCTCCGGGAACCTGGGGAACCGCAGCGGCTGCTTTGCTCTATTTTCTCATACCGGATGCATGGACTCAGGGCTTGGTGCCAAATCTGCTGTTCACACTGTTTGTGTTGGCGGGTTCTCTCCTCTCTGTGCCCGTAGTGGCTGCGGCAGAAAAGCAGCTGGGAGAAGACGATGGGAAGATTGTGCTGGATGAGTTTTTCGGGTATTGCGTCGCAGTACTTTTTGTGCCAAAATCTCTCCTCACCATCATCGGAGCATTTGTTCTTTTCCGGATTTTTGACATAACGAAACCAGGTCCTGTTGATCGCATCCAGTCACTGCCAAAGGGCTGGGGCGTGATGGCGGATGATCTGCTTGCCGGGGTTTTTGCCAACGGCATCCTACAGATAATAACCCGTATAATACTATAAAAACAAAGGAGATACTATGTTGTATAATTACTTACCAATGCTGATGGCAGCACCACCTGCGGCCAATGGCGAAGCTGCTCCGGTAAACCCCCTGATGCAGTTCTTACCCATCATTCTGATGTTTGTGATTCTCTGGTTTCTTATCATCCGCCCTCAGCGGAACCAGCAGAAAAAACAACTGGAAATGTTGAATAATATCAAGATTCACGACACTGTGGTTACCACCGGTGGCATCATCGGCAAAGTGGTAAACATCAAAAAAGAAAAGAATATCCTCGTGGTGCGCATCGATGAAACCAATAACACAAAAATCGAAATTCAGCGCCACGCAATAGCAGGTGTTATATCTAATGAAGAAGTTAAATCCTGAGCAATTGCCCATCCGCATCATCGGTGATAAGGTTCTGCGTAAAGTCGCTGAGCCGATAAAAACCATCGATGATGAGCTTCTGGATTTTCTCCAAGATCTGGCCTTTACCATGTACGAAACCGATGGCGTGGGACTTGCCGCGCCTCAGGTGGGCCGTTCTATCCGTGCCTTTGTGGTCGATCCCTTCTGGTACAGGGAAGGGCATGAGAAAAATCCCATCTTCTTCATAAACCCGAAATTTCATCGCTTTGAAGGGGAAGAAGGGGGAGATGAAGGATGCCTCAGTGTGCCGGGAATTTTTGAAAAAGTGCTTCGAGCTGAAGAGCTGACGGTAGAAGCGACCAACGAAAAGGGTGTAACTTTTACCATGGAAGCAGAAGGTTTCCTGGCCCGGGTAATTCAACACGAAAACGATCACCTGGACGGCATTCTCTTCATCGATAAAATACCCAAATTGCGTCGGATGATTCATGCCAGACGATTGCGTGAGCTTAAATCTACTACCAACGAACAGGGAATCAATTTGGGTAAATGATGCTGAAAAACATCGTGTTTATGGGAACCCCGGCATTTGCCGTACCTTCTCTGAAGCTGTTGGCAGCTGGTGCTTTCAGGCCGGTGCTGTGTATCACGCAGCCAGATAGGCCCAAAGGTCGCAAGCGTCGCCTGGCGCCACCGCCGGTAAAAGTTGCGGCCCAAGAGCTGGGCATCGATGTTATTCAACCGGAAGATGTAAATGATGCAGAAGTCATCTCACTTGTGAAGGAGCTTCAGCCGGATGTGGTGGTTACCGTAGCCTATGGTGGCTACTTAAAAAAAGCGATTCGTCGCCTTCCACGACTGGGCTGTATCAATCTTCATCCATCTCTCTTGCCCCGCTATCGCGGTTCGGCACCCATCAATTTTGCACTGTTTCATGGGGATGTCACTACCGGCATTTCCATTTTCCGCATTGTGGCAGCCATGGATGCAGGCCCGCTGCTGCGGCAGCTGGAAGTATCCATCCTGCCTGGTGAATGCTACACCGCACTGCAAGACAGACTGTCCATCCTGGGTGCTGATGAATTACTCAAGACTCTCACTGATCTGGCGGAGGGAACAGCCGCACCCTGGCAGCAAAACCACGATTTGGCAACTTTCAGTCACAAGCTTACCCATCCCGATTTTTGTATCGATTGGCACAAATCAGCAACAGAAATAGTAAATCGGGTGCGTGGATTGGCCGAAGCCCCCGGTGCTGTCGCTCAATTTCGCCAGGAACCCATCAAAATCATCGACGTGACGCCGTTGAATCAAAAAACCACATCATCACCAGGATGCGTGATTGACGTGCGTAAGAATCAAGGCATCGTGGTTTCCACGACTGATACCGATCTGCTGATTACCCGGGTGCAACCGGCAGGAAAAAAAATCATGCCCGCCTACGCCTACCATTTAGGAGCACAAATTGAAAGCGGAGAATTATTCTCAAACGGACTTTAACATAAACACCAAAGGCAAAGGTCTGGTGCTGGTGTTGGCTACCGTCAGTCTCATCATCATGATGGTTCTCACCACGTTGCTCTGGTGGTTTATCTCACCCCGGCTCCACGAGATCAGCGATGTGCTTGCTACCTTGTCTCTCACCGCTCTGCGCATCTTTTATCTGGTGCTTACCATGGGGATGCTATTGGTGTACCTCACCTGCTATCTGGGTCGCAATTTCCTCATAGCCCACTTTGCCGTCCGCAGTTTTATTACCGTACTTTTCCCGATTTCTGTGTTTTTTGGCAAGATAGTGGGAATTTCTGAGGAACGGTTGCGAACTTCTTTTGTGCACGTAAATAATGCTTTTCTGCAATCCATCAGGAAACGCTATCCGGCTGACAGAATTCTCATCCTGCTGCCTCACTGTTTACAACACACCAGCTGTAAGATTCGTATTACCATAGACATCCATCTCTGTGCCCGATGTGGCCGTTGCGATATCAGCAGGCTTGTTGATATCGCAGACAAGTATCATGCAAAGATAGCCATTGCCACCGGTGGTACTCTGGCCCGGCGCATTGTGTTGAAATATCGCCCTAAGATGATCATCGCCGTTGCCTGCCAGCGAGACCTGGTGGACGGCCTGCGGGACGTTTTTCCCATCCCGGTATACGGTGTGCTGAATGACCGGCCGGAAGGGCCTTGCATCAACACCCGGGTGGCTACCAAAAAGATAGAATACGCCTTACAGGCATTGAGTATTCATGAATCAACGTAAACGGGATAAAAAGAAATTTGTGCGTCAAAATCTGCGGATAAAAAACGTCGGCATCGATGTGCTGGATTCCTTTGTGGAGCATGACATCGTAGAAGACAAACGATCCCAGAAGAAGCTATTGGAAAAGAGTGAAGTATCGCAAAAATCTGAAACAAAGCTCCGGCGCGGACGGGTGATCGAAGTACTTTCAAACAACCGTTGCCGGGTGGAAGTGGGGGGTCAGGTGCTGGAATGTGCCATTGGCGGCCGTCTGAAGCAGATCAATTATGAAACCCGCAGCATCATCACCGCCGGCGATTATGTGCATGTTGACATCACCAATCTTGGGAGCACGTCCATGGTGCAGGTGGAAGAAATCCTGCCCCGCAGCAACGTACTTTCACGTTTTTCCGAAGGCAGTTTTCAAACCGAAGTGGTGCTGGCCGCCAATATCGATCAGGTGATCATCACCGCCTCCATTTGTGAGCCGGATATCAATTTTAATCTCATAGACCGTTACCTGTGTCGAGCCGCTCTGGCCGGGCTCATCCCCATTATCTGCATCAATAAAATGGATCTGGCAGATGATGCCTTTATCGCCGATGAATTGACCTTTTATGAAGATCATGGATTTCAGAGTATTTTGGTTTCTGCAGAAACAGGTCGCGGAATGGATGCATTAAAATCGGCGCTGATAGGCAAAGATTCCCTCTTTTCCGGTTCTTCAGGAACGGGGAAATCGACCCTTATAAATAGATTGGAGCCGGGGATAAATCTGCGAACCGGTGAAGTGAGTGACTACAATTTTAAAGGGATGCATACCACCACCAGCACCAAGCTTATTCCCTGGAGTTTTGGCGGCCATCTGGTAGATTCTCCCGGCATCAAAACCTTTGGACTGCATCGATCTGCAAAGGATTTTATTCCCCGGATTTTTCCCGGATTCGATAGCTATTACATCGGATGCAAGTTTCATGACTGCACCCATATGCATGAAGATGGCTGTGCCGTAAAAGCAGCGGTTATGCATGATGATATTCCCCAGGATCGCTACGAATCTTACCTGAATATTATGGCATCTTTGTAGGAGGATCTTGTGAAACATATCGGCATCTTTCTCAATCCGCAGTATGTAAGCGATGAACCGGTGTTTGCCTTGTTGGAAAAGCTTCATTGGGAAAAGGATATTAATTTTTACAACACATCACCATTATCCACCGAGCTTCCGGCCTTTATTCCCGATGTTTCTCAGTTGGATGGATTTCCTCTGAACTGCATCCTGGTTTTTGGCGGAGATGGCACTATTTTGCGCGCTGTAGATCAGTCGCTGAAGTACAATGCTCCCTTGCTGGGAATCAATATCGGCAGCCTGGGATTTTTATCGGATTGCAGCATGCAGGAGCTGGAGAAATCAGTAGATGATCTTATCAAAAACCGATTCAGTGTGCAATCACGGCTACTGCTGAAGGTGCAGCTCAAACGAGGTGGCAAGCTCACATTTAAAGGCCTGGCCCTCAATGACGCTGTGATTTACAAAGGGAATGTTCCCAAACTGATCGATGTAACCATCTCCAGTAATCGTCGTCTTGTGTTTGATACCCGCTGCGACGGCATTGTGGTTTCTACTCCTACCGGAAGTACCGCCTATTCCCTCTCTGCCGGCGGTCCTATCTTGTCGCCGGAAATGGAAGCTATCGTTATCACGCCTCTTAATCCCCACGTGCTCACGGTGCGTCCCATCGTCTTCTCTGCAACCGATCTTCTGCGGTTTCGCATCAGAGAAACCACCGATGAATGTATTCTGCAACTGGATGGAAAAAATAATGTGGCCATCTCTGTAGAGGATGAAGTGTTAATAACAGCGGCAGCCCAAAAAGTGCGATTTATCAAACTTTCCAATAAAACTTTTTTCAGTATTTTACGCAAAAAAATGCATTTAGGACGAAAATGATCACCCATCTCAGTATCGACAATTTTGTGCTGGTAGAGCATTTAGAGCTCAGCTTTTCCGCTGGAATGCAGGTGCTCACCGGGGAAACCGGCGCAGGAAAATCTCTCATCGTGGGAGCTATCGAGCTGATCTTTGGCGCCCAAATCCGCCCCGGCACATTGTTTGACGAATCCCGGCCTGCCGTGCTTGAAGGGAGCTTTGAGATTGTAAATTCCAACGTGACTCTGCAGAATTTACTCCGACGATATGATATTCCCACCGAAGAAAACGAACTTTTTGTGCGCCGGGAAATTCAGACCAATCTCCGTTCAAAATCCTTTATCAACGGACGCCGGATAGCTAATGCCATCGTGAAAGAATTTGGTTCTGCGATGCTTGATTTCCATAGTCAGCGGGATCAGCAGAAGCTTTTCGATCCCGCCTACCAGTTACAGATGCTGGATCGCTATGCCGGCCTCACTGCCGAAGTGGAAGCTTTTGGCACCGCCTTTTCTCAGCTGAATCAGCTCATAGCTACGCTGCATAAAGCCCGGAAGCGGGAAGCTGCTCTGGCGGAAAAGCAGGAACTGTATCGGTATCAAGCTGAAGAGCTCACCGCTCTGGGGTTGCATCCGGGCGAAGATGAAGCCCTTCAGGGAGAGCTGGAATTATTGAACAATGCCGAGGATATTCTTACTCTGGCGCAGGAAAGTGCCGAAACCCTTATGGAGCAGGAAAATTCGGCTTTTGATCGCATATCTTCTCTCCTGGAGCACTGGCAGCGCTATCAGGATGCCAGCCCGAGTATCGCAGCGGTGGTCTCTCATTTGCAGGACACATTGGCGCATCTGGAAGACGCAGTTTCCGCATCCAATTCCCTCATGGAAACCATAGATGTTGATGTGGAGCGGCTGGAACAAGTAGAGGCGCGACTGGATGCCATAAATACCATGAAGGCTAAATTTCGAAAAAACCTCCCTGAATTGCTGGAATATCTGGCGGAAGTTGAGGCGGAGCTGGATGCCTTTGCATCCCATAAAAACGAGACTGCTGCTCTGGAAAAAGCGGTGGAAACGGCAACAGAAAAAGTGTTGCATCAAGCCTATGTACTGAGTAAAAAACGGCGTAAAGGGGCCAAGGAATTTGAAAAAGTGGTGATGGAAAATATTTGCCAGTTGGCCATACCCGATGCTCAGGTGAAGATACTGTTTGACAAAGATAGCCACTTTGAAAAAGAAATGTATAGTTTGATGGACATCACAGAGACAGGGGCTGACACCATTGAGTACTATTTTTCTGCCAACAAAGGGGTGCGGATGCAACCTCTGCGAGTGGCAGCTTCGGGAGGGGAACTATCACGCTTTTTGCTTACCCTCAAGAAGGTGCTTTCTGACAAATTGGCTCAGCGCCTCATTGTCTTTGATGAGATTGATAGCGGCATTGGTGGTAAGACAGCCGAGCTTCTAGGAAATTTTATCCATTCTATCAGTCACGATCATCAGGTGTTGTGTATCAGTCATCTGCCGCAGATAGCGGCCTGCGCCGATCAGCATTTTGTTATACGCAAAGAGCGAAGCAGCACAGCGACGGTGATTGTGGTGGATGCAGTGGCCGATGAGCAGAGGCGAGAAGAGATAGCCCGAATGTTATCGGGATCGACATCAGAGCTGGCTTTGCAACATGCGGCGGAAATATTAGAAAAAAAGGAAGCAAAATCATGATTAGAGTTCGGAAAAGCCTATTGTACTTTATCACCTTTTTGGTGTTTTTGTTTGCCATAGTAGCGGGATTGCAGCGTATCGGAGCGTTGGACAGACATTCTCCCGGAAAGAGCGTCGATTTCTCCTCAGTGCAAAACATCTTTGACAATGCAAAAAACAGCACAAAAGCAGAACTTCATTTCACCGTTTCAGATGTTGATGGATTGCGGAAAGCCGTTTCCAACACTGTTTTGAAACAGGATGGAACCATCGAATATTCTGCATCTGCAGCCAATTATTACTCTGCCATCCTTACATTTGACAACGAAAACCTGGATGCCGTGATGACGCAGTTCCGTGGTTTGAAAGGTTTGGATTCGGAGCAGGTTTCTACTGAAACGCCATTAAAGGGTAACATCAATGTAACGGCTCACCTGGCCAATAAAAACCTGGTGAAAAGCCGTCTGGAAAAGGATTTAAAAAGTGCATCCCGCTTGAGTGATCAGATGATAGCCAGCCTCAGCGCACGTTTGTCCCGGGTTCAGTCAGAGATAGACAGTTTAAACTCTGCGGTGGCTTCCGGAGAATACAACACCAATACTGCCATGCTGATGCTGACAGCAGTGCATCCTGATATAAATGGTGGCCAGAAGATGTTACCTCAGATCAAACGATTTAGTGAGACGATGCTTGCTACTTTGCTGACTGAAATTGTCATCTTACTGCTTTTCTATCTTGTGCTTCTGTTATTTCTGAAGCTTGCACCATGGTTGGGCATCAAACCCATACAATCGTCTTCATCTAACTATAATTATCATTACAACCGCACGCCTGCAAAAAAGAAGATAAAACGGGTGTACAAAGATGCTGATGGAGAACGAATCGAAAAATAAAGAACAAAGGAGGTAGCTATGAATCCATGGATGATCTGGGTTGGAATTGGAGTGATTTGTATAACAATCGAAATCTTTACTCCGGGATTTTTCTTTCTTAGCTTTGGCATTGGTGCAGTACTCACCGGAGTGGTATCTTTGCTGATCCACGATTTGGCAGCCCAAATAAGCGTGTATGCGGTGGTTACTTTTTTGTTGTTTATCAATCTGCGGAAATTCAGTAAGAAGCTGGAATCGAAAAACAGTGTTCCCACCAATGTCTTTGCCCTGAAGGGAAAAA
>Ga0190304_1000261_pt1 | contig 24831 bp, 23 predicted proteins | sample 48700712_MG_FD_161670 | JGI IMG/M metagenome (GOLD analysis project Ga0190304, IMG submission 161670) | Hydrothermal vent sediment bacterial communities from Southern Trench, Guaymas Basin, Mexico - 4870-07-1--2_MG | ecosystem: Environmental > Aquatic > Marine > Hydrothermal vents > Sediment ...
ATGGAGAAACTCGTCAAGCTCTTTTGCATAATCAATGGCAACCCTGTGAGCATTTAATCCTAACCCAGGCATGCTGGCATGAACTTGTTTACCCTTAACTTTAATTTTCATCCAGAGAATGCTCTTTTCGGCAATTTCAATAAAAGTACCTTCCTCATTTCCTCCATCAGGAACTAAAACCAAGTCATCCTTCCTGAATACTTCTGGGTGCTCTTTCATTAACCATTCTAAACCATACTTACTACCAGTTTCTTCATCACTCACAAAAGCAAGAATTATTGTTCTCTTAGGCCTTATCCCGAGATTCATTAAAGCCTTAACAGCGTAAAGTGAAGCCACTAAACTCTGACCATTATCCTCACTACCCCTACCATAAATTTTACCATCCTTTACGAGTGGTTCGAAGGGTTTTGTGACAGTCCACTTACTCAAATCTCCGGGTGGGACAACATCCAAATGCGTTAAAATCCAAAGCCTTGGGCTTTTTTCACCTTGTTCGCCATAATAATACGCCAGAATGTTTGGCCTAACACCATTCTTAGCCCTTTCATCAGGAGCATCATAGCGTTCAATCTTATCAAACGGCCAGCCTTTGATGATCTCCAAGAGTTTTTGAGCCTTATCGTACTCCCCCTCACCCCCACTATCCGGACTAATTGCAGGAATTTTTACAAGCCCCATTAAAACGTTCACCATCTCATCCCTAAGTTTTTCTATCTCCTCAGAAACAACCCTCATCTCCATTTGAATCACCTTTCTTGATTTTTAATAGACCTTTAAAGTAATTTTGGTTTTAAAAATAATAAGTTAAAAGAAAAAGAAATCATTCAACCTCTTTCTTTCCCGTGAGATAGAGCCAAACTGCTATAACAGCTAGGAAGAGTACTCCAATAACGTTACTGCTGAAGCCTATTGATGGGGCCTTATCTGCTACTATTAATCCTGCAAAGAGTATACCCACCAAAGCTTCACCAGCAATTAATCCAGCCGCTCCCAAGACTCCTGCATCAGTTGGTTTTTCTTCCGCTTTAGCACCTCTTGCTTTTCCTACAAGCCATCTTAGGATACCACCGATGAATATTGGAACACCCAAGCTCAATGGGAGGTAAATACCAACAGCAACTGGCATTACTGGTGTTCTAAAGCTTGAATTCTTCATTGCTAAGATTTCATCAAGGACTATCAATGATATTGCAATCCCTGCACCAATGAACACCATGTTCCACTCAAGTGTTCCAGTAAAGACACCTTCTGTAACTTTGGCCATAAGGAATGCCTGTGGTGCTGCTAAGGCATTTTCTTTAGCTGTTGGAGTTCCAGCAATACCATAAGCCTTTATAAGAAGGTTAAGCACTGGAGCCATTACTAAAGCTGCAGTAAATGTCCCCACGACCTCAAAAACCTGCTGCCTCTTGGGAGTTGCGCCAACAATGTGTCCCGTTGCTAAATCTTGCATTGTATCTCCAGCAATGGCTGCTGCCGTACAGATAACTGCCGCCACTAATATTGTAGCGGTCATACCGTTTACACCGCTAAGTCCTAACCCCTTAAGCACCAATGCCGTAAAGAGCAAGCTCATGATTGTAATACCCGAAACTGGATTATTTGATGATCCAACAACACCGGCCAGATAACCAGCAATAGAGCTTCCAAAGAATCCCACAATGAGCATTATAATAGCCATTACTGCTGCTATCCCAATGGAGTCTATGATATGTGCATACAAGAGGAACAGTGGAACAATAAAAGCCGCAATAAGCATGAGCACTGTGGTCATTGGCATGTCTTCTTCAGTTCTAAGTATTAGTTCACCGCTTTGTTTTCTCTTAGTAGCTTCAAGTCCAGCTTTTATACCTCTTGAAATTGGGCCTCTAAGCTTTACAAGGCTCCAGAGACCACCAACGACCATTGCTCCAACTCCCATGTACCTTATCTTTGTACTCCATGTAACCCAAGCAAGGTCTAAAGCACTGAGTCCATCTGGATTTCCTGTCTTGGCAACGTAGATTGGTATTGCAATGAACCACGCAATTGCCCCACCGAGAAACACGAGGAATGCTATGTTAAGACCAACAATGTAACCAACACTGAGCAGGGCTGCTGAAAGGTCACTTCCTAAATAAAGCACTCTCGAACCTACCATCTTAGCTGTCTCAACTGTTCCTGCCCAAAGACCTGAGCTTCCCAAGAATTTGTAGAGACCACCAAAAATACCACCTACAAATATGGGCTTTGCATGGGGACCTCCCTTGTCTCCGGCAATAAGCACTTCAGCGCATGCTGTACCTTCTGGATATGGAAGCCTTTCTTCAACAATGAAGGCTCTTCTTATCACAATTGTGAAGAGGGCACCCAATGAACCACCTAATGCTGCTATGATAGTCACAAGCCAGTAGGGGAATTCGGTATAGGTGCCTAAAACCACCAAAGCCGGGAAGGTGAATATAACACCCGCTGCCAACGATTCACCTGCTGAAGCTGCTGTTTGGACCATATTATTTTCGAGTATGTTTTTGTCTCTAAACGCCATCAATATAGCCATAGAAATTACTGCAGCAGGAATACTGGCGCTAACAGTCATACCTGCATACATGCCGAGGTATGCATTTGCTGCACCCATAATTATTGAAAGCACAACACCTAAAATAAAGGCTTTAGCAGTGTATTCAGGTAATGATTTCTCTGGTGGGATATATGGTTTAAACTCCAAACTTAACACCTCCAAAGTTTGTTGACATTTTAATTACACAAATTCATATATAAAATACTTTTGGTTCTATAAAATAGGGTTTATATAACATTTATGCACACTATTGTATTAAAAATAGCATATATGGATTAAAAAATTCACCGATGTTTCTGTATATGAATAAGGATTCATAAATTTTGCTAGCAAGATTTCCATAGAACTTATATACATAGTTACTCCTACTATTAATATCGCTAAAAAAGCGGAGGGAGGTAAATTGGTTGAGATAATCTTTTTGGGCAGTGGCGGTGGTCGTTTTATTACAATAACACAGTTCCGCCCTACTGGTGGTTTTTTCATCAACTCAAGCAAGCGAATCTACGTAGATCCTGGTCCAGGAGCCTTAGTACGAGCATGGAGGTATAAAATCGACCCCAGGAAAATAGATGTACTTTTTGTCTCCCATAGACATACAGATCATTGTAATGACTCAGAAATCATGGTTGAGGGTATGACTGTAGGGGTTACAAAAAAACGAGGGACGTTAATAGCCTCAAAGAGTGTAGTGTATGGGGATGAAGACCATACCCCCGCGGTTTCTAAGTACCATTTAGATTCTCTAGAAGAAATTCACATTCCTAACCCAGGAGAGAGGATACAGCTTGGAGAAGACGAAATGACAATAACACCTACAATACATTCGGACAGTACTACAATAGGATTTATGCTAAAAACCAAACTCGGGAAAATTGGATATATCCCTGATACAGAGTACTTTGATGATCTTAAAAAGATATACGAAGGAGTTAGACTATTAATTGCCTCTGTAACAAGGCCCACAAATATGAAAATCCCCTATCATCTCTGTACTGAAGACGTGATCTATATGCTAAAAGACATGAAACAAAAGCCAGAAATGTTAATCATGAGTCACATAGGAATGAAAATGCATTTTGCAAACCCATATAAAGAAGCTAAGTTTATAGAAAACGTGACTGGAGTAAAGACTTTAATCGCAAAGGAAGGCTTTAAAGTTAAAATGGAAAGAAAAGACATAAAACTAAAAACTTTAAGGCCTGCAAGAGAGCTTTGAGACAAACTTACTTTTTTCTTTTGAAAGCCTCGCCCTTAAGGGTAGGGAGGAGGTCAGTAACTAAATTATATGCCAAACTGAAGAGCTCTTCCTTTCTTTTTTCTGTTATTCCTTCAACTACAACTCTTATTTTAGGCTCAGTACCACTTGGTCTTACAAGGACCCAAGAGCCATCTTTGAGGTTCAATCTTATTCCAGAAATTGTTATGACTTCCTCAACTTGATCTCTCAAGAGGTCTTGCAACCGTTCTTTTACTTTCTCAACAACTTCATACTTTATTTCTTCAGGACATTTAACGTTCTTTTTGATTAGGTAATATTTTGGAATATCTTTTATTATCTCTGATAAGGGCTTCCCTTCCTGTGTTATTATCTTCAAGAGCAATCCAATCGTCACAAAACTATCAATCCAAAGGCCAAATTTTGGATGAATAAACTTCCAAGGTTCCGAAGCGAATATAGCATTGTATCTCTTTATCCCATCGTGGAGTTGGCCCAGTGGAACACGATAAACCCTTCCACCCTCCTCTTCAACTACTTTATCAATTCTAAAAGAGGTATTTATTGAAACTACAATGTTTCCCCCATTGTGCTCTTGTGCATAAAGCCTTGCAAAGAGTGCTATCAGAGTGTCTTCTTCAATATAGTTTCCCTTTTCATCAAACACTGCTATCCTATCTGCATCCCCATCTTGGGCAATCGCAAGATCAACCCCCAGTTCCTTAACTAAATTACTTAAATAAGCAATGTTTTCATACCTTGGTTCTGATTTTCTTCCAGGAAAGTAACCATCCAGTTGGGAATTTAACGTTACAACCCTTGCTCCCATTTCTCTAAGGAGGTAAGGAGTTATTAGGCTTCCTGCTCCATTTCCCATGTCCAATAGGACTTTAAGGTTGGTTTCACTGCCTACGTATCTTAATATCTCTTTAATGTACTTATTTTTTAGATCCAAATCCTTGACATCTCCAATACCATCCCAAGAAGACATCTTATAGCTCTCAGAGAAGATTATATTCTCGAGTTCCTCTTCTTGTTCTAAAAAGAACTCAATACCTTTTTCATTGAATACCTTAATGCCATTATCGCTGGGTGGATTGTGAGATGCCGTTATCATCACTCCAGCATTCCCAAGTTTATTAGTGGCCCAAGCTAGCATTGGAGTGGGTACTAGTCCAATCCTAATTACATTCACTCCCGTGCTTAGCAAACCGCTTACCAATGCACTCTCAAGCATCACACTCGAAGTTCTAGCGTCTCTACCCACGACCACCGTTCCGGTATCTATGTACGTCCCAATGGCTTTTCCAACATTTAAAGCAAGTTCTGGAGTTATTTTTGAATGAACAGGTCCTCTAATTCCCGCCGTCCCAAAGAGTCTCATGTCACCACCATGCTAATGTTGTAGATTGTTTTATATATCTTTTTGATAGGGAGCCCAAGAATATATCGGGATTCCTTTATAGTTTTCGAGCTTTAGAGATTTTGGCATGACATCAAGAGAAAAAGGTACAATATACACCGGAACTTTTACCCTCTTTCCCAATTCCAGAATTGGCTTAATTATCTCCGGAGTTGGTCGAATTGAATATATTACGCTGGCATCCTTATAAAGAGCTAAATTAGGGGTAAATATATTATCAACATAAGCTTTAAGCCCGAGTTCTTTAGCCTTCTCAATCGCTTCCAAGTTCCAATCCACAACAATAATATCTCTGCCTAACTCTTTCAGTTTTAAAGCAACTTTGAAGTTAAACCCTACCCCTATCTCAACTAACTTTCCTTTTGGCTCTCTACTATTTAAAAATATGGCCAAATCCTTAAGACTCATGAAAAAATAAAAGAAAAAGAGGGTTAAAAAACTTTTCAAAATATTGTCTTCCTACCCTTCACCAAAAATATAAACCTCTCTATGAACTGCTCTTCTCCCGACCTGAAAGACAAGGTTTAAAAAGAAAATAGCAGGAACTCGGCAGTTCAATTTCTTCAAGTATTCATCTAAATCCGAAAATTTTATACATGTTAAACACCTCTAATGATTATATATCACCTTTGATGTTTAAATTATCGAAAGTGAATATTTAAGAATCTTTAGGAGGGACAAAAATGAGGGAAGAAGGGATAATAAAAATGCTACAGAAACTCGGTTTAACAAAATATGAGAGCTTGGCCTATATAACTCTTCTAAAATTAGGAACAAGCAAAGCCACTGATCTTACAAAGGAAAGTGGAATTCCCCACACGAGGATATACGATGTTCTGAGCTCTCTTCACAGAAAGGGATTCGTAGATATAATGCATGGCACCCCCAGAATGTACAAACCCGTAAATCCAGAACTTGTTTTTGAAAAATTGAAAGAAGAAATAATAAACGATATTAAGACCATAAAAGGAGCCCTCTTGGAATTATATAAATCCATTCATGGTGAAGATATACCCGAAATTTGGACGATCCATGGATTTGAAAACACATTAGAACGGGCGGAGTATATAGTAAGAAGTGCCAGAAGGGAGGTTCTAATAAACACTCCCCTCGAGTTCCTCACACTGCTCAAAGAAGAACTCAGAAAAAGGAAGAATATCGTCTTCGTGATTGTAAGCAACTTTGATGAAATTCCAGAGTGGTTGAATAGGGAGAACGTAATTCTAGCTAAAAGTGGAGGAGCTCCATGGTTAATGGCGACGTGGGTTATTGGTGACATAGATTATGCACTATTTTTTGGGGCTCTTCCAAAAGACCGGAGAAGAGAAAAGTTTTATTCATTCTGGGGTAAATCTCCAAAACTAATCCAAAACTATATGCACTGGTTCTACACAATGTATTTTGATAATAGTGACTTAATAAAACCCGTTGAATATGAAAAACTTAAAAAGCCTTTTGAAATTGCCAATATAAGAACTCTAATAACTATTCTAAAACAAACCCAATTGCCTAAAAACATAGAGGTTATTGGTCATTTTGTTGATACCAGAGAAGAGGCCACAATCAAAGGTAAAGTGATAGACTATGAATACACATCCTTAACAGCCAATATAACCCTTGTAGATGAACATGGGGAAGAATGGAAAGTAGGAGGATTAGGAAGTTACTTTGAGGATGTAGAAGGAGAAAAGTTTATCCTCCTCGAGTGATACTACCCCGAACTGAAAAACAGAATTTGTAAATAGTATAAATCACAAATGGGGGTGTAACATGATGAAAATATTAATGCTGGGATTTGAATACTTACCAGTAAAGGTTGGTGGACTTGCAGAGGCCATAACAAGCATTGCTGAAACTCTTACAAAAATTGGTAACGAAGTTTGGGTTTTCACACCTTCCCATGGTCACATTGAGGGAGAAAAAATATTTGAAACGAACATTGTAATTTATGGAGGAAAAGAGAGAATAAAAGTATATGAAAGGGCCCAAAATGGAGTTAGGGTTTTTGCATTTAGCAGTAATCTACTGAATAACAAAGATGTCTATGGGCCCGGATGGGAAGGAATGCTTGGAAAAGCTGTGCAGTTTGGAAAAGCGAGCGTTGGACTTTTGAATTACTTAATAGAGAAAGAGGGAAAACCAGACATTTTACATTTCCATGACTGGCATACTGTCTTTGCAGCCGCTTTAATTAAAAAGTATTTCCAACTCCCCGCGACCTTTACAATCCACCGCCTCAACAAATCCAAGATCCCAGCCCATTACTTCCACACGGCCCATTTGGGAGAACTTGCACCATATCCTGATATAGACCCCGAATATGTTGGGGCATACATAGCAGATGTTGTTACTACTGTAAGCAAAAGTTATCTCTGGGAAGAGTGGGACTTTTACAGAAACTTTGAGGGAAAAGCCACGTATGTTTACAATGGAATAGCCTGTGACTTCTGGAATGAGAAACTACTAGAAAACAAAGACTTGCCAAGAGAGGAAAGAAGAAGAAAAATCCTAGAAACTCTAGGATTAAGTGATGGGATTGCATTCATGTTCATAGGTAGATTTGACAAAGGACAAAAAGGCGTTGATACACTCCTAAAGGCCGTTGAGGATATCGCTGAAAACAATCCTACCGAATTTTCTAAAATGCGTTTCCTGATCATTGGAAAAGGTGATCCAGAACTTGAAAAATGGGCCCATGCATTAGGATCAAGGTATCCAGAAAACATAAAAGTAATAACTGAGATGTTAAAAAGAGAATTCACAAGAGAACTCTACGGAAGCGTTGATTTTGTAATAGTACCATCTTACTTTGAGCCTTTCGGCCTAGTACAGATGGAAGCCATGTGCTTGGGAGCAATACCCATAGGGTCTGCTGTTGGAGGCATAAAGGATACCATAATAAGCCTAGATGAAGACGAAGAAAAGGCCACTGGTTTGTTAGTCCCACCAAGAGATCCAAACGCCCTTGCAGGAGCTATTCTAAAAATGAGCCAGCTTAGGGAAAAAGATCCAGAACTTCTTTCAAAAATGCGCAAGAATGGTAAAAGGCGCTCAAAAGAAGACTTCACCTGGGAAAATGCGTGTAAACGCTATATTAAAGCTTACAGAAATGATATAGACAAGGCGGTGGAGTTCCTAAGGTGATACTGACCTCCAAGATACCTAAATTATATTATTTATTCAAGACGTTTTGGGTGGGACTATGAATTGCCCTTTTTGCATTCCCTCTGAAGAAGTCTTAATGTATGAGAATGAATTCATTAGAATACTTATTGATTCGTACCCTGCCAATAGAGGCCATTTACTCATAGTCCCAAAGAGGCACGTGGAAAAGTTAGAAGAGCTCAATGAAAAGGAAAAGCTTGCTCTGATAGAAGGAATGGAAATGGCTATTGAAAAACTCAAAAAAGTCTTAGAACCAGATGGGTTTAATATAGGAATAAATATTGGAGAAGTTGCAGGACAAACTGTGCCACATATCCATATTCACGTTATCCCCCGATATAAAGGAGATACTAACTTCCCAAGAGGAGGGATTAGAAAGGCAGTACTGGATGTTGAGGATGAAAACCTAAATCTAAAAGAAAGATGGATTAAAAATCGCCTTACTTCAGAAGAGAAAGAGAAATTAAAAAGATCATTCACTAATATCTAAAACCTCAGCCTTTTGAAATTCCACAATTTTCTTTGGATCGAGTTTGCTTAACCTATCTACCCTCCCTCCACCACCAACCACAAACGCTTTTTCAATGACTTTTTTGTCAATTACTGTCCTCACCGGAATCCCAACTGGAGGAATTCCCCCGACTTTGTAGCCCGTTATTTGCTCGACTTCCTTAGGCTTTGCCATCCTGATATTTCCAAAAATCCTACTAAGTTTCTCCAAACTTGCCTTTGAACTCCCATCAACTATCACCAGCACTGGTTCTTTTTCATTTACAATGAAAAGCAAAGATTTAATTATCTGATCTGGCTGAATACCAAGGAGCTCCACGACTTGTCTTACATGTTTTACTTCTCCCTTTGGCTCTATCATATCTCCTCCAAGCTCTTTAACGAGTTCTTTAATCCTTATTTCTTTTGCGGGATATTTTTCTTCGTTCTTCTTCAACTTCTCTCCCACAGCTTTATCTAGATCAATTCCAAGTTCATGGGCCAAAAGAGCAAGGTAAATTATTATATCTGCCATCTCATCCTCTATTTTCTCTTTTATTTCTGTGTTGTTTAGCTTTTCTAGGATCTGCTCGTTTGTTTCCCATTGAAAATATTCCAAGAGTTCTCCCAGTTCGATCGCTAATGATATTGCAAGGTTCTTTGGGGTATGATACTTTTTCCACAACCTTTCATCCCTAAACTTCACAGCTTTTTCTTCAATTTCTTTAAAACTCATGACTCCTCATCTCCTGCATAACTCTCAGATACTCCAATAACTCTTTTAGTTCTTCTTCTGAAAATTTCCCCTCAACGTGTTCCTCTCCACCAAACTGCTGCAGGTATTTTCTGATTTTATTAAGTCTTTCAAGCTCATCTTCAAGTTTAAGGGATCTTTTTGTGAACTCCCAAGAAGTGTGAGGACTTTCAAAAATTCTTTGCTTGCTGCTGACTATAGCTATCTTTACATTCGCTATTGCCTCATCAACCAATTCCAAAAGTTCTTTTATCTTCATCTTTCACACCATTTATAATAATCAAGTAAATTATTTAAAGTTGAGTCTGACCTCCTCCCGGCCCTGAAGGGCTAGGCTTAAAAAGAGAAAAGTCAAACTCAAATTAGGGGAACCTCATGGACTTTGCCCTGTTTATGGAGAGATATGGCTTCAAAATCCTTGCAGTTATAATGTTTGGAACGGCTTTCGCAATAGTTGGAGCGGTGTTAATTGCCCCCGCATTACCAGATTTGCTAAGAGGAAGATTCTCCGAAGCTTTTCAGACATTGATGTTCATAATCTTTCTTGGAATAGCTATTGGAGGAATTCTTTATAAGACTCGACCAACTGTGGGTGGAATTTTTGGTAGATACTGGTATAGATGGAAGAGGTGAGAAAAGTGGATTTTGATCTCTTTATGGAAAAATATGGATACAAAATCCTCCTAGGAATAGTGGCAGCAGTTATTATAGGCCTTTTTGCAATACCTGCCCTTGGAATTGCAAGATTAATAAGAACATATGGACTAGAAGTTGGGCTTATGTTCCTTATAGTGGCAGCAGCCTATGGTTTTATAGTGTGGAGAAGATCCTCTGAAGCATATGCAAAAGCACATGGGAAGTACTTCTATGATGATAAATGGTATAAAAAAAGATGAAATCACTTTCTACTCGGATAAACAATTGCATTAAATGGACAAAGTTGCTCACAGAGTCCACAGCCAGTGCATATTAGGGAATCAATCTTCATCTTGCCGGTTTCACTATCGAACACTAACGCCGGACAGCCGGTTAGAAGAGCACATGCCTTACATCCCGTGCACTTGTCTTTTATTACCACTGGAATTTCTCCAATTTCACCTCTTCTAAGCACTGGAATTATACATTCCCTCTTTGCTATTATCACCGCTGGCCCCTTGACCTGCATGGCCTCCTTTATGGCCTCTTTTGTGGCTTTTAGATCATAAGGATCAACAATCTTCACATACTTTACTCCCAGTGCCCTTACAAGAGCTTCAATGTCTATTTCATTGAATTCTCTTCCTGTTTCACCCCCTCCAGTTCCAGGATGTGGCTGATGTCCGGTCATTGCTGTGGTTCTATTGTCAAGAATCATTACGAGGACATCAAGGTTCTTATAAACCGCATCAACCAGAGGCTGTATCCCATTGTGGAAGAATGTCGAATCTCCTATTGTTGCAATTATCTTCTTGTCCATAGCTATACTTTGACCATTTGCCAAGCTTATGCTTGCCCCCATGACGTATTCTGTCCATATAACCTCCAGAGGTGGCAGTAAAGAGAGGGCATAACAACCTATATCTCCATGAATCGGCAGTTCATCCTTTTTGAACTTTAACTCCCTAAGGGCATCGAGCAAGGCCCTGTAGGAGCCCCTATGTGGACAGCCAGGACACATCGTGGGAGGCCTTGATGGGGCTAGGTTTTCAGCTTCCTCGACTTCTCTGGGCTTTACGTATTCCTCTCCTTCCTTGTCAAGGAGTTTTAAGAGGGCGTTCTTAACCAATCTGGGAGTTAGTTCTCCCTCCAGAGGTAAATGTCCAGTATGTTTGCCGTATATAGGAACTCTTATCCCTTCTTCATAAGCCACTATCTTTATCTCCTCCTCCAAAAACGGCCCACCATCTTCCACAACTATTGCTTTTTTGACTCCTTTTAAGAACTCAACAACAAGTTTTCTTGGCAGAGGATGGGGAGTTGAAATCTTAAGAATTTTGAATCCCCCTCCAAGCTTTGGAACAACCTCCTTTACATAATTGTAGGGGGCTCCTTCAGTTATAATTCCAATTTCACCTTCTCCTTCAACCCAGTTAAAGCCCAAATCCTCAAACTCAGCCTCAATTTCCTTTAGTGTTTTATTTAACCATTTATGTCTCTCAAGGTTACCCTTCATCGACGCCCTCACATATCTTGGAATATCTTTGTTGAATTTTGGCTCTCTCTCAAGCGTAATGAACTCTCCAACCTCAACATCAGCTGTAGTGTGGTTTACTCTAGTAGTTGTCCTGAAAATAACCGGGACTTTGTACTTCTCACTTAACTCGTATGCGTACTTTATCAAGTCATGGGCCTCTTGAACATCTGCAGGCTCTAAAACAGGTAATAAAGCAAGCTTTCCATAGTACCTATCATCTTGCTCCGTTTGAGACGTATGCGGCCCAGGATCGTCGGCAACCAAAATAACCAACCCTCCCTCCACACCAGAATAAGCAAGACTCATTAGAGGATCCGCTGCAACATTGAGACCAACGCACTTCATGGTCACAAGGGCCCTAAGGCCCGTATATGCAACACTGGCAGCCTCTTCAAGCGCCACTTTCTCATTAGGTGCCCATTCAGCAAAAACTTCGGGGTTTAATCTTGCTATTGTTTCAATTACCTCAGTAGAAGGTGTTCCCGGATAACCTGTTGCAAATGAGACTCCACTTTCCAGTGCTCCATGTGCAATAGCTTCATTTCCCATGAGAAGTTTTTTATTTGGTATTTTCGGAGTAAGACTTGAGGATTGTGAATTAGCTATTTCCATTGCTACCACCACGGTTTTTTCATTTTAAGCCTATAAAACTTATAGTTCGAAGAAGAGGGGACAAAATTGAAAATTTTTAGGATTTTGCCTCAAATACCATAAAAGTTCTTGCAATTGGATTTGGGTATATTTCCCATTCAAATTCTTTATCCTCCATACCAACCTCCCCATAGAGCCCTCCTTCTTTCGGATCGAGACTCTTTCCTAGAATTTTGCCCTTACTGATCTCAACTGTCATATATCTTGGGAGGCCAATCCTCACAAAACCCTCTTTCATTGCATATTCAATTCCCCACTTGACCGAATAGATCCCAGCATAAATTTCTGCTATTCTAACAGCAACACTTTCTTTTCCTATTGCTAGGATCTCAATTCCAGTTTCTTCCCAGAATCTCTTTGCTAGCGGTTGGAGGTCTTTACTGAGCTCATGCCATATGGCCTTTCCTCTATCTGAAATCCTCAAAGCATCTATTGTGGAATCATCAAGCTTTCTAATCTCTATTCCACCAAGAGTAGAGTCTAAATGGATAACATCTGGTTTAACCTTTTTTGCAAGTTTTAATGCTAAAAAAGTCTCATCTTTCAATGCCATCCTTCCACTAAGGTCATATTTGAAGGGATTTGAGTACTTTGCAATACTGAGTTTGGCCGTTTTATATGGTCTCTCTACAAGAACAGCGACAGTGGCAATTAAGCCAATTGGGTTGTAATTCTCATCAAGCAAAGCTCCTCCGGTATCTGCCGAAACTATTCTCATTCTTATCACCCTTTTGGCTCTAGGTGAGCTTTTTTAACCATGAACACTCCTGAACTGGTATATTCGTCCCATATTTTCTCAATCTCGTCAAATACTACTTTAGCCTTAAAAAACGGGGCATCTCTAACAAAAGTCTCGAATTCCCCCCCTTCTCCAGCTATATGAACTTTATACTTTTTATTGAGTGCCTTCAACTCTTCAAGAGCCTTTTCATCTATTCGTCTCCCTAACCATTTTTCATCTAAACCATAAGCTGAAACTCCAACTATAACTACGTCAAACCCTTCTTCGATAAGGGTTCTCATGTATTTCTCTGGATCTACTTTCCAAAATGGAGCAAATACATTTATTCTTAATTCCTTAGCAACTTTTTCAACCCTTTCTTTTTGGTACTGACTTGCAAGAGCTCCTGCAACTACCCCCTCTATCTTTAGGCCTTCAAGAACTCGTTTTAAGTCTTCAACTTCTTTCTCTTTTTCCCCTTTTGTAAACCCCTTCACAAGAGGAATGTCAATTGCCTTGGCTTGTAACTCTGTCAGGTGTATGTTGGGAACATGGTACATATAACTCTCATCACTCTCAGAATACATACTCACAAGATATTTAACCTCAAAACCTTTTTTTAAGGCCCAATAAAGAGCATATGTTGAGTCTTTTCCTCCAGAAAAAAGTACTGCAACCCTCATTTTTATCACTCTCTATGTTTTAACCTAATTGGATGCCACTTTAAAAAATTTTGGAAAAGTTAAGGAAAATATTCTAGAGCTTTTTCCGTTTTTTTATCAAAAAGAATAATCCGTTCTTCATTTGGAACGATTGTTACTTTTTCTCCGAAACTAAAGTGTTCTCCTTCTGGAGCAAAGACTTTTACAAAAACATCACCATTAACTGCTATAGTTACTATCTGTTCTCTTCCAAGTGGCTCAAAGGAATAAACCTCTCCTTTGATGCCCTCTCTTTCACCCCTTATTATTTCAGCATCATGAGGCCTAAATCCGAAGAGAACCTCAGTTATCTCTAATCTTTTGATTATTTCTCTATACTGTTTTGGTACTGAAATCTTGCTCTGATATATTCTAATGTTTCCCCCTTCTACCTCCGCATGAATAAAGTTCATCGGGGGGCTTCCAAGGAAACCAGCCACAAATTTATACATTGGTTTATAATAAACCTCATCAGGATCACCCACTTGAAGTATTTTCCCTTCTCTAATTATAGCTATCCTATCCGCCATTGCAAGAGCTTCTGCTTGATCATGAGTTACATAAATAGTAGTGATTCCAAGTTCCTTCTGAAGTCTTTTGAGTTCTGCTCTTACTTCCAATCTGAGCAAGGCATCCAAATTGCTCAATGGCTCGTCTAACAGCAATACATCAGGTTCTTTTACAAGAGCTCTGGCTATAGCAACCCTCTGTTGCTGCCCTCCACTCAATTGCCAAGGATACCTGTCCAAGAGGTGATCAATATGAAGCATCTTTGCAACTTCTCTGACTTTCTTTTCTATCTCATTTCTGGAAGATTTTTTAAGCTCAAGGGGGAAGGCAATATTCTTAAAAACCCGCATATGTGGATATAGAGCCCAGTTCTGAAATACCAAGCCAACATTCCTATCCTTTGGAGGGGTTTCCGTAACATCTTTACCATTGAAATAAATCTTTCCTGAAGAAGGTTTGTAGATCCCAGCTATTGTATAGAGCAATGTCGATTTTCCACTCCCCGAAGGTCCTAATAGCGCCATGAATTCCTTATCCTCTATTTTCAAATTAATTTTGTTCAGTGCCGTAAAGTTTCCAAATTTTTTTGTAATCTCCTCTAAAGTTATCCCAACCATCCCCATCACCCCTTAATACCACCTGAATATCCCTGTAGAAGCAACTGTTGGGCCGTGAGGAAGAATATTATCGTAGGAAGAAGATATAAAGTTCCAGCTGCCGCTATTAAAGGCATGTGAGAGTACTCTGCTTCAATATTAGCCTCAATGAAAGTGGCAAGTGTTTTGTCTATTAAAAATGTTCTCACATAAATCAAATCTTGCCAACCAGCCAAAAATCCAAATAATGCAACCGCCAAAATTCCAGGTTTTATTAACGGTAACATTATTTTCCGCCACACTTTTATCCTAGATGCTCCATCTATTATTCCTGACCACTCAAACTCCCAAGGAATCGTATCAAAAAAGCCTTTCATAAGCCATACAGACATTGGGATTTCAAGAGCCGCTCTTGCAAGAACTACGTAGAAAAATGAATATAACCGAACCATAGAAGGATCTTGAGGAAATGTTAAGCGATAGAAAAGGTAAACCCCTACAATTAACGCAACCCCTGGAAAGGCATGAAGCATGAGGAGGAGAAGCATCATCAATTTTCTCCCTTGGAATTTCATTCTAGAGAGAGAATACCCAGCAAGGGTGCTAATTAAAGTTACTATCCCAGAGACGCCAAGAGCGACTATAAGAGTATTAAACGTGATTTTTAGTATATTCTGTCGTATACCACCGGTTATGGCTAATTTTCCTTGAAAAACATTTATCCAGTTTTCGATAGTAGGTCTAAAAGAGTTGGGGCTTAGGTTAGTAATCATGTCCTCACTAAAGCTTGACAGGATTAAGAGCAAAAAGCCCAATATAAGTGGGAGACTCACAAGTATTATTGCAACAATTATGAACCATTCATTCCTCCTTGGTCTAGTTTCTACATCCCTCATTCTATATCACCCCTTGGCTCATGGATCATTCTTTCAAACTGGAGGACTTTTAGGGTAACAAGTCCACCAAGAATCCCTATTATGGAAAGTATAACCGCTGCAGCTGCTGCTAATCCTTGATCCTGCTCTCCACGACCAAACGCAGTGTTAAATACATAGAGGGCCAAGGTAGTACCGTAGTCCCTATTCACCAAATCCCACTCAACAAGCAAAAAGAGGTGTGGATAAGTTGTTAAAAGGCTCAAAAACTGCCAAGTTAATACATAAAGAAAGTGCCACTTTGTGAGGGGGATTAATATCCTTCTCGAAATTTGCCATGCTGAGGCCCCATCAACCCTAGCTGCTATCACAAGCTCCTTTGGTATTTGATTTAAGGACGAAGTAAAAACTATCATCCCAAAACTAACTCCCACAAGTCCATTCACAAAAATAATAACACTCCAAGCCCCCCAAGGAGTCATTTGACCCCAAGGAATAGGAGTGGATATGGCCCCTAATTTCATCAGAATAGAGTTCAACGTTCCAATATCACTCCCATGGAAGAAATAATACCATACCAAACTATAAACAGCTATTGGAGACATTCTGGGAAGCAACCAAAGAAGTCTAATAGCCGAGGCAGAACTTTCATTTACAAAAAATGTCCCCAATGCTAGGAGAAGACCCCCAAGAACATTTATAATAAGGGTTATCCCAACAAAAATGACCGTAGTCAGAAGAATAGCCTTAATCATAGGGTCATGTTGGAACATATGAAAGAGTCTTTGATAATTATAAAATCCAACAACCTCACTCAGATACTTCTCCGTATTCCAATTCTTCATCTTTGTGAAACTTATATAAATCGTGAAAATAAGCGGAATTAAATAAAACAGACCTACCATTATAATCATTGGAGAAAGAAAAAAAGAAAGGGTCTGAAGCTTTTTCCCTTTCATAAACTCTCACCTCATGGGAATTGCCAGTCCTTTGGAACCTCTCCAATGACTTCCACATTTTGTGCGAGCTCTGGATCCGCATTGACTTTTTGAATTATGTATTCAACACCATCTTCTGGAGACATGTCTCCTCTCAACACTTTGTCCAAGGCCTCCTTGAATATGTCTGCCAGTGCTGGATATTTTGGATGAGCTGGAGCCAATTTTGTGTACTCGAGCATGTAACTAACATCAGCAAGGAATTTAGCGTTTATTGGGTGTACTGTAGTTGCAACAATATCTCTTAAGTTATCTTTTACCTCTTGATCTAAATCCAGATTAAGGTTCTTTAACTCATTCAACCATTCTTCATCCCTTATAAGCTCCGCAGCAGCCTTTCTGACAGGCAAATGAGCACTTATTACACTGTGTATCGCATTTATATCTGGGTCACTTGCCTTGATTATCATTAAAAAGGCGAGCTCATGGTACAGTTCTTTAAGTTCCTCATAACTTGGATTCTGCTGGCCTGCTTGGGAGTTTATCATCCATACAAAGGGTTGACTTAGGGTTACTGGGTTTAATCCCTCCTCACCAGCCGGGAAGAGTGTATAGGCAAGCCACGCCTGCACTTCTTCAGGCTTCAATGGCCTAGGAGTTCCTTCTTTTCCATAGTAATCTTTTGTTTGCCACTCTGTCCAGTACCAAGTGCCACCTATGTCAAAGAGGGTTCGTCCTTCAACAATCGCAGGATGTATTTGTTTCGCCCAATCCCAGCTCATTATGTCTTCTGGAAGGAGACCATCTTGAGCAAATTTCCATTCAACATAAAGCCACTTGTAAATTGCTGGAACATCAACTACAAGCTTTTTGGAGTTTTCATCGTATAACTTCCCACCAAAAGCGAAGATAAACTGAATCAAATCTGGATGTGCTGATCCTTTTCTGTGTATGAGCCCCCACTCAGCAGCCCCATTCTCTTTTGCTTTCTTTGCCCACTGATGAACATCACTCCATGTAAATTCCCCATTCTTGACCTTTTCTTCAAGCCCATCTAAGTTAAAGCCTATCTTTGCTGCAACATCTGTCCTTATGTAAAATGGTCTTGCTTCGGTGTCTTGAGGGAGGCCGTAAAGCTTTCCATCAAATTTTGATGCCTCTATGAGGGATGGGTAGAAATCATCTATAACACTCTTGTAGGCGTTGGCATATTCAGTTATCTCGAGGATGTATCCCTCATCCGCTAATGTTGGTAAAAATGCGTAGGAATTCACAAAGAAATCCCCTGCCTGGCCAAGAGGTTGTTTACTGAGATACTCTTGATAGGCATCTTGAAAAGCTGCTGTGTAGTATTTATCAGTTATTATCACTCTCACATTGACACCATTCTCTTCCCAAACCTTATTTATTCTTCTAGCTGCCTCCACGATGCCATGAACTCTCATGACACTGTTGGGATCTCCAGACCCCCATGCCGAAAACTTGACCTCATTTATACCATTTTCTTCAAGGGCTTTTCCTATTGCTACTACATCTTTCACAAAGTCTCCCGTCAATTCAACTTTAGTTGTTTTTGTTTTGGAGGTTTCTTCTCCCCCAATGCATCCACTCGCCACTACTCCAAAAAACACTACTAAAGCCACCAATATCCCAAATTTCCCTTTCATAACCTGCCACCTCCGAAAAAGCCGGAAGGCCCACCAAGTCAAAATGGTGCAATTTATTATAAGAGGCCTCTCAGTAGTAATTTCATCGTGGTATTTTTGGAGATCAACTCTTATAAATATTTATGTTTCCGTTCAAAAGCATCATCAAATCTTCTATCTCATACTATATACATTCCCGAAAGTATTATATATACTTATAAAAGATTAAAGACTAAAAAATATTTAATAAACATAAAACAACCAGATAGAGGTGATAAAAATGGTACGTGTGCTCATACTAGGTCAAGGGTACGTGGGAAGTATTTTTGCTCTCGGTGTAGAGAGGATAAAAAACGGGGAACTTGGATATCATGGCATTCCTTTAGAAAACGAGCTCCAAGAAAAGGTTGAAGATATCGAGATAGTCGGTAGTTATGATGTTGACAAAAACAAAATTGGAAAATCTGTTTATGACGTGGTTAAAAACTATTGGGAGAACCACATTCCAGAAAGTTTGAGAAATGTTATAGTAAGAAAGGGGATCCATCTAAGAAGTTTAAGGAATTTGCCCATAGACACAGAGGGATTAGATGATGAGATGACTCTGAAAGAAGCCGTTGAGAAGCTCGTTGAAGAATGGAAAGAATCTGCCCCCGATGTAATAATAAATGTTTGTACTACAGAAGCATTTACTCCATTTGGAAACAAAGAGGAACTAATAAAAGCAATCGAAGACAATAATAGAGAAAGACTGACAGCCACTCAAGTGTATGCATACGCTGCAGCCCTCTATGCAAAGGAGGTTGGAGGTGCAGCCTTCGTAAATGCAATCCCAACATTAATAGCAAATGACCCCGCTTTTGTAGAACTCGCTAAAGAAAATAATCTGGTCATATTTGGGGACGATGGAGCAACTGGAGCAACCCCATTAACAGCAGATATTTTATCGCACCTGGCTCAGAGAAATAGATATGTCAAAGATATCGCCCAATTCAATATTGGAGGGAACGCAGATTTCTTAGCTCTAACAGACAAAGAGAGAAACAAGAGTAAGGAGTTCACTAAATCAAGTATTGTTAAGGAGCTTCTTGGATATGATGCTCCCCACTACATTAAGCCCACCGGCTTTTTGGAACCACTAGGAGATAAGAAGTTCATAGCAATGCATATAGAGTATGTGAGTTTCAACGGGGCCGTTGACGAACTTATAATAAACGGAAGAATCAATGACAGCCCCGCCCTAGCAGGCCTCTTAGTGGATCTAGTTAGATTAGGAAAAATGGCTGTTGACAAAAAGGAATTCGGCACTATTTACGAAGTAAACGCATTCTACATGAAAAATCCAGGCCCAATTGAAAAGCCCAATATACCAAGAATTATTGCCTATGAAAAAATGAGAATGTGGGCAGGATTAAAGCCAAAATGGTTTTAATCCTCCTTAATCTTCTCTTTTAAAAATTTCTTTGCTATTTCAAGAACCTCCTCAGGACTTCTCTTAAATCCCCCACCTCTTGCTAAGATCTCACTTCCACCTCCGCCACCACCAACTTCATTCAACACCTCTCTCAGGAGTTCATTCATTGAAATTCTCTCAATATTCTTATTTTTAGCGAAGAGTAAGTAATTACTGCCCACAATGAGTACCACCGTTTTCGGATTCTTTTCAATAAAGTAAACAATGAATGCTTGAGCGTCTTTTATCTCCCAAGTATCTAAGAATGATACAATTTTAACCCCACTTATTTCTTCGGCCTCTTGTAACAAAGCCTTGCTTTTCCATTCCCATAATTCTTTCCTCAGCTGATCCTTCTCACTTTCAAGTTCCTCTAATAGTTGTTTGAATTTCCGTATTCTCTCAAGCAGAGGTCGGTTTTTATTTGACATCTCATTTAAGCTCCTCCAGTAATCCTCCAAAAGTTTATCTAAGTATATTAATGCCCTATACCCACATGCAAACTCTATACGCCAAATATTCTTAGTTTTTCTATAAAAGTTGAGAACCTTTATGAAACCTATCTCTCCAGTGTTTTTTACGTGAGTTCCACCACATGGAATTAAATCAATATTTGAGATTTTTACTAGTCGTATTTTTCCTTGTACGTTTTTTGACAGGTCTTTTCTAAGGGCATTATGAACCTCTTCCGGTAATTCTTCATATTCCTCAACTTCAACTGGCAAGTTATCCCAAACAACTTCATTTGCCTCAAACTCTGCTGCAAGTATGTGTTCCCATGTCAACTCTTCATCAAAGTTTATTTCTATCTTATTATACTCAGGGAATATCTGGAATCCAGTTGTGTCGCTATCATACATTTTCTTTAGAATTGCAGAAAGAATGTGCTGGCCCGTATGCTGCCTCATATTCTCATATCTCCACTCCCAATCAAGCTCAAGTTCAACTTCTTCCCCTACTTCTGGTACCCTTCCCTTGACTTTGCCTTCATGCCAAATATCTTCTTTTCCTTCTACTTTTTCAACTTCGATTCTAAATCCCTCTCCTTTTATGACACCAATATCACCAGGCTGACCCCCGCCCTCGGGATAGAAAATAGTCCTATCGAACTTTAATCTCACTTTACTATCTTTAACCTCAACTTTCTCAACTTTTGCACTTACTTCCCTTAAATATGGATCACTATAAAATAACTTAACTGTCATTAGTTTTCACCAAAAATAAAATCCCAATGAAAAGATAAAAAGATAACTAACCTTGGGCCTTGGCCTCGAGAAGAGCTTTAACTCTCTTTAACCTGAAGAAGTTTTCCCTTTCCATCTCATCCAAGTGCTGGCTAATATATTTTACAGTTTCTGCCATCCGAGGTATAATAATATATTCCAAGGCGTTTACTCTTCTTTTGGTTTTTTCTATCTCTTTTGCAAGCCTTTTTAGAGTTTCTTCGATTTCTGCCAAACGTGTAACTAATTCCAGAACTTCTTCGAATTTTTCTGCCGTAACATCCACTTTAGGAAAGGATGAAACAAACGCGTACCCTCTTTCATAGGGGTCTCTTCTAAATCCTTCTGCCTCGATAAGTGGGACTGGCACTCCCATAATATTCCTTCTCTTTATTTTTATCTCCTTATTGGGCTTAACACTTAGGGCAATTTCACTCAATCTTACAACACCCACATCTATCTCAGCCAACCTAAGTTGCTCAAATGCTTCTGCTATTTTTTGATTGACCTCTCTCCTTAATGCCAGTGCCTCATCATAAATCGTAAAGAACTCCATTATAAGAGCATCTTGCTTTTCTTTTAATATTTTGTGACCTTTTTCTGCTAATTTTATCCTCCTCTTTAATCTAAGTAATTCCATTCTGGTTGGTTTCACTTTTAGTATTCTTGTCATTCAACTCACCTCAATGAAAATAAAGGGAATTAAGAGGAGTGCCTGTAGTTTGGATGATACTTCTCTATGTACTTTCTCTCAACTCTCTTAAGCTCTGACTCTGGTAGTACTGAAAGGAGGTCCCATCCAAGATCAAGGGTTTCAAATATCCCTCTATCCTCATCATATCCTTGTGCAACAAACTCCCTTTCAAACTTGTCTGCAAATTGGAGATACTTTCTATCTGTTTCTGAGAGGGCCTCTTCACCAACAACTGCTACAAGGTCTCTTAGGCTCCTACCTTCAGCGTAAGCTGCATAAAGCTGCTGACTGAGCTGTGAGTGCTCTTCTCTTGTTCTTCCCTTACCTATACCATCTTTCATCAATCTGCTAAGGCTTGGAAGAACATCGATTGGTGGATAGATACCTTTTCTATGTAGATCTCTGCTCAGAACTATCTGCCCTTCAGTAATGTAACCTGTAAGGTCTGGAATTGGGTGGGTAATATCATCATCTGGCATTGTTAATATTGGCATCTGAGTGATACTTCCTTTTCTTCCCCTAACTCTACCAGCTCTTTCATAAATTGTTGCCAAGTCAGTGTACATGTAACCTGGATATCCTCTCCTTCCCGGAACTTCTTCTCTTGCTGCTGAGATTTCACGCAGAGCTTCTGCATAATTGGTCATATCCGTTAAAATAACTAAGACCTGCATGTCATAATCGAAAGCTAGATACTCTGCTACTGTGAGGGCCATTCTTGGAGTGATAATACGCTCAATGGCCGGATCATCTGCAAGATTTAAGAACAATACGGCCCTTTCAATAGCCCCTGTTTCTTCAAAACTCTTTTTAAAGAAGTTTGCCTCTTCATAGGTAATACCCATAGCTGCAAATACTACGGCAAACTGCTCCTCCTCTCCCAAAACTTTCGCTTGTCTTGCAATTTGTGCAGCCAGCATATTATGAGGTAAACCACTACCACTGAAAATCGGGAGCTTTTGACCTCTAACAAGGGTGTTCATCCCATCTATTGCCGAAATACCAGTTTGAATGAAATCTCTTGGGTATGCTCTTGCCACAGGGTTAAGAGGAGCCCCATGGACGTCTCTTCTATCCTCTGGAATTATCTCCGGACCACCATCTATTGGTTCTCCAATACCATTGAACACTCTTCCAAGCATGTCCATTGATACTGGAACTTTTAGTGTCTCCCCTGTGAACCTAACCCTTGTGCTTTTTACATCTAGGTCTCTGGTTCCTTCGAAAACTTGGACGATAGCTAGATCCTCCCTTGCTTCTAAGACTTGTCCCTTCCTTTTCTCCCCCCCTTCGACTTCTATCTCTACAACCTCAGCATATGCTACTCCTCTAACACCTTGAACAATCATCAAAGGACCGTAAATCTTGCTTATTGTGGAATATTCCATAGCAGGCATTTTATCACTCTCCATACTTCTTAAAGAGTTCTTCAAATTGCTCTTTGGTCCTTTCCATCAGGGCAGCTATCTCTTCGATGTTTGGATTATACTTCATTCTTCCTATCTCTTCCCTAACGGGGAGTTTTGCAATTTCTTCGACTGGAATTCCTGCATCTATAGCCCTCATAGTATGTCTGTAGAAATTGAGAATAACCCTCATCATTGTTATTTGCTTCTTTGGTAGGCAGTACGTGTCAACTTCGTGGAAGGCATCTTGCTGGAGATAGTCTTCTCTAAGCATTCTGGCCACAAGTAATATGGCCTTCTCTCTCTCGGGCAGTGCATCTGGTCCAACTATCTTAACTATTTCCTCAAGCTCTGATTCCTTCTGCAGGAGTGCCATTGCCTCATCTCTCATTGCTTTCCATTCTGGGTCAACCTTGTTGTGCCACCAGTCTTTGATCGAGTCTACATAAAGCGAATAACTTGTAAGCCAATTAATAGCTGGGAAGTGTCTTCTTCTTGCGAGTTCAGCATCTAAGGCCCAGAAGACCTTAACTACTCTCAAAGTGTTCTGAACAACTGGATCACTTAAGTCACCACCAGGAGGTGAAACAGCCCCAATGACACTAACACTTCCAATTCTATCATCGCTTCCTAACGTTCTCACTCTACCAGCTCTTTCATAGAACTCAGCCACTTTTGAGGCCAAATATGCTGGGTAACCCTCTTCACCAGGCATCTCCTCAAGTCTTCCAGAAATTTCTCTCAAAGCCTCTGCCCATCTTGAGGTTGAATCTGCCATTAAAGCTACGTTGTAACCCATATCTCTAAAGTACTCAGCTATTGTAATCCCCGTATAAATAGAGGCTTCTCTCGCCGCAACAGGCATGTTTGAAGTGTTCGCTATAAGCACAGTCCTTTCCATTAATGGTTTTCCTGTTCTTGGGTCTTTAAGTTTGGGGAACTCTTCAAGAACGTCCGTCATCTCATTTCCTCTTTCGCCACAACCAATATAAACAACAACTTCAGCGTCACTCCATTTTGCCAACTGGTGCTGGGTGACGGTGTTGTGGAGGAAAGTTGGCATGTTACCCCCAATAAAGTTGTGGGTTTCAGTCGTTATGTCATACACTTCCTGTGGCTCTGCAATATGTTTAACCTCAACTATTTCGTCGAAAAGAATGTGACTCAGGTGGTTTTCGACTACCTCCTCAAGACCAGCAAACTTAGCGAACTTCTTAAAGGTTTCATAACTCATGCTTTCTCCTCTTAGGTAGTTGTGGACCTCGATTCCAAGTCTCTTTAGCTCAGCGTAGGTCTTCCTATCACCTCATACATACTCTCAACATCAACTGGAATAGTGTCAATGCTTGTATAACCTTTTGTGTTTCTTTTAATTCCCAGCTTCTCAATGTTTGTCTTCCCACTTATAAGAACTCTATAGTACTCTCTACCCTTTACCTGCTTCTTCCTGAGTATTACATAGATACCAAGCTTTGCAAGGAGGTAGCCCAGTCCATATGCTCCCTCTTCAGAGGCCGTAACTATCTCAATCTCACCCTTTTCTTTATGGTAGTGACCGTCACAGGCAACGTAAGCAGTTATGAACGCCTTAACAACACTTGAAGGTGAAAGCAACAATTCCTTGGGAACCA
>Ga0190304_1000264_pt1 | contig 24654 bp, 22 predicted proteins | sample 48700712_MG_FD_161670 | JGI IMG/M metagenome (GOLD analysis project Ga0190304, IMG submission 161670) | Hydrothermal vent sediment bacterial communities from Southern Trench, Guaymas Basin, Mexico - 4870-07-1--2_MG | ecosystem: Environmental > Aquatic > Marine > Hydrothermal vents > Sediment ...
CTTCTCTTCAGGGGTTACCCTTACTTTGCCACCTGCCTTACCAAATAATCCTTTCTTTTCTTCTACTGCACTTCCTTTCTCGTCCACAACTGTAAGCTTGTCCACCATCTCCTTGATTGCCTCTCTAAGTTCATCTTGTGTTTTGATATTTGTCTTAAAGGTTGCTCTTTCATACATCATCTCCATGATTCTCTTTCGTTTTTTCTTCTCCTCCTCAGTTAGCCTAGGCTCAACGGCATAGTATATCTTCTCAGTCATACCCTTTGTTCTGTAGATGTGAATAAAGACCTCTCCTTTAGTGGGATATATTATGTTTGGATAGGGATTCTCCTTTAGATCTCGTGGTACCTTGCTGTAAAATTTTGGGAGTGGCATCTTTTGCTGTATCTCTTCCAGATATTTCTTTAGATGGGGATTTTCGTTAATTAGCTTCTCAACCTCGTCTTTCCCCATCTCTGTCAATTTCCCACCTCCTTAGAAGGCAATGCTACTTGTTTCAATTGTAAGTCCTACGCCGGGTCTAACAGAGAAGGTGGTTACCGTTTCATATCTATTACGTGCACCATTGAATTTTTTAAGATAGATATTGTGAACTATACCAAGACCGGGCTTTGTTTCAATAGTTACAGCAAAGTGCACATCTGATATTATACGGAAGGTATTGTGTATTTCTTCATCCCATTCCTTTGGATTTGCAGTTACAAACAATATTTTACCAGAACCAAGCAATCTGTTAAAGAAACTTATCAGATCGACAAGGTTATTATTATTCAAACTTTCGCTGAGAAGTGTGGAGAGTGAATCTATGAAGATAATCTCTGGTTCAAACAATTTTTTACAGGTCACTAGTTTCTCAAAGAAAGTTTTCTTGGGTAGCGTCTCAGCCAGTGTAACTTGAGTAGATATAAAAAAGAGTTTTCCCTTCATTAGATATTCCTTAACATTATACCCTACAGAAGAAGTCTGACGTAGAAAACTCTTTATCGTAAACTGTGTTGAAACGTATGAGCATGTATGACCATTTTTTAGAAAACTGTAACAGAATCTTTGACAGAATATGCTTTTTCCTGCTCCTTCTTCACCTTCTAGAAATACGAGAGAGCCATCTGGTATGGCCTGACCGAAACGTTGGGCGAAACCATCCTTTTCACCTCTTCGTTCCAATACCAGAGACTTGTACTGTGGCATAATATACCTCAGATAGTAAACTCAAATTCATCATCTATAGCCTGAGGACCAACTACTCTGAGAGTATGATCGCCAGAGGATATCTTGCTGTTTGCTATGTAGAGAGTGGTTACCTCTGAAGGTTGTATGGAATTGTCTTCGAAAGAATAGTATGTCTTTTCTATAATCTCACCATCAATGAATATAGTAAAAGTATCAGTTGTAGTAGCAAGCTTTTTTCCACCAATATTTTTCAGATAAAATCTGTAATATCCACTAATGTTTGGAATATTGTCTGGATCATTTATAATTTTAAAATCTGTATCAAGTTCCTCCTGAATTCTATCGCATTTCTCTGTGAGACTGGTAGTAATATTGAAGGTAACTGCAGTTAGTATTCCTGATACAGCTCCAGCTACGATTACCGCTGCAATGAAGAATATGACGTGGGTTCCTGTCAAACTAAAGCCCATATTCCACCTCTATACACTATATTCTGCATAATCGGATATCCCATTTTCACATACTACTTTTATCCTCTTCAATCCTCTCTCTGTTAATCCATGTATAGTAAACACCGCAGTTTTTTCTGGGTAGAGATATGAAGTTGAACAGGTGAAATCATAGATGGTGCCATTTATGAGTACTGTGAATTTTTCTGTCTTTAAGGTTTCGCTTCCATTATTTTCTACACTTATTGATAAATTGAAAGGGTTTCCAGTAGTTGTTGAAACACCTGTTATCTCCACATCAGTGTGTGCTCTTTCTATCATCCTGTCTTCCAATTCCTTGTAGGCATCATTAAGGTCTGTGAGTGCAGGGATAACACTACCTACAAAGGTGTTTGTAGCTACCAGTATGGCAACTCCTAGTATTGCCGCTGCCGCTATGGTTGAGAATCCCATTTACCCCTCCTACCTGAATGATTATTTAATCTGAATATGAATCTAACGAAGAGTGAGGTTATCTAAATTCTTTGTGAGTTTTGCTATGTCTCTTTCTATTCTACTTATGAAATACTCATCCACTTTGCTCCCCATAAGTTTCTGTATGAATAGGAAAGATTGAATATGATCCTTTGCCATTAGATTGGTAGCTGGTGCCTCACTTCCCTCCCTTCCTGTAATACCTTCACAATACTCAAGTAACTTCATTTTTGCTTCTTCAGTAATCCAACCAACATCAACATAGTAATTTAACACATCAGCTACTCTTGACTTTCCTACCTTATCAACGAGATATTGTAACCATTTCATAACAATAACAATACTCTCGGGGTCATTTGGTATAGTGGAAAGGGGATAGAAATCGGTTTCTTGCTGGATGGACGATGTGGTTTTTTCCATGGGCTCATTGCTTCCCATTTTCTTCATATACCTTGACCAGTTTTTCATCCATTCAGTCTGTGATTTTTCAAGGGTTTCTACCCTCTTATGAAGATTCTCTAAGCTCTCAAGTAAGTTTTTCATATCTTCGCTGCTCTCTGGTTTTGTTGTGATAGTTTGTGGTGTACTTGCTATGGATGTTGTTGGCGAAGGTGTTGTGGCAGGTGTTGTTTCTGTTTTATGCTCTACCGGTTTTTGTTCAAACCTAAGGTTTTTATTGATTCTATCAACCAGCTCATAAAGTTGTTCTTTGGTTAGATTTATTCCCTTTTCCTTGATTTTTTCCTTGATTTTTTCACCAATCACAACGTTAATTTTTCCCTTAGCAACAAGTGATGTTATTTCATTGTTCAACTCAAACATATTAAGGGTTTTTTTCTCCACATTTTCTACTTCCTCTCCCATAATATCACACCTTATTTATCTCGTTAAGAAAGTTATCTATTACCTCATCCAATTTTTCTTCAAAGGCTAAAGCCTCAATAGCCCTTTCTACAGCATCATCCAAATTTACATCAGTAGCAATATTCTCCTTTGGCGTGGCTGTTTGAGGTTCTGTAGGTGAAGGAATAGATTCTTCGGTTTTCTCCTCTGAAGATGGTGGCATCTTGCCAATTGATATCTCTAGTTCTTCAATCCTTGTTTTCAATGCCTGAATCTCTGTAGTAAAGTTTTCCAATGCTTCAATACGTTGTTTGGTAACCTTAGATAAACCCACAAAAGGATTCATTTGCTCAGAAACTATCTCATATAAACTCACCAAATCATCCAAGTCTTTAGAGATTGTCTCTACCTGCTCTTTTAGATTTTTTATTTCTTCATTGTTTTTCTTTATTTGATAGTCAAAATCTTTTATGCTCTGCATTAATGCTCTCTGTTGTTCTAGTGCCTCTCCCTGAGATGGTGCAGCGGCAGCAGGTGTTTCTCTCTTTGACTCATTTTCAGGTATAGATTTTTCCTTTGTAGATTCTTCTGTTTTAGTCTCAGCTGTCTCTTCTGCTTTCTGTTCATCCTTCTCTCCCTCAGATTTTTCATCCTGATTAAACTTTATTATTCTACGGATACTATCTTTATTTTCAGTGGGTTGTGTCTCCCTCCCTTCCTGTCCAGTCTGCTCATTAGTAGCTGTTGTCTCAGCCTCTGTAGGCTTTTCCTCGGTTTTACCCTTTTTTAACCCCACCATTTTTAACTTAATTCACACCCCTCCTAATCAGTATTTAAACAAACATAAACATTAACAATAATTTAATATTTATACTTTTACCTCATTTCATCTATGTTTCATCTGAAATACATGCAAGCAAGTATTCAACAAATATTTATATATACAAATTCCAATATTAAATTTGGAGGCGAATAATATCAAAAGAAACTGCAAAAAAATTGTGACACTCCTTACGATTGTGATGGTCTTTGCAAGTTTATCAGTCTATAATCTAAGGGCCGAAAAACAAAGTTACTCACGTTATGACCTTCTCATAGTCGCTCCAAATCTCTTTTTGAAGTATCTCGAACCTCTCGTTGAACATAAAAATAGACATGGAGTGAGAACAAAACTTGTTGACATAGAAGATGTCTATCAGCAAATGTACTGGCAAGGAAGGGATCAGGCTGAAAAATTAAAGTACTTCATAAAATCAGCTGTAGAAAAATGGGGAATAAAATATGTTCTGCTTGTTGGTGGAAAAAAGCATCAGACCGCATCAGATAATTACTGGATTCCTGTGAGATACAGCCATCTCAATAGAAGCTATGAGGGATACGCAGAGTCTAAGTTTCTAAGCGACCTCTATTTTGCAGATATATATAATAAAGAAGGAAACTTCTCAAGTTGGGACACGAATGGAAATGGAATTTATGGAGAGTGGGCTGAGAATCAATCTGCAGCAGATATTCCCGATTTGTATCCAGATGTCTATGTAGGTCGTCTTCCCTGTCGTAATATTTTTGATGTGAAAGTTGTAGTAAAAAAGATTATAGACTATGAAAGCAAAAAATGTTCAAATTCATGGTTTAAAAGAATGGTAGTTGTAGGTGGCGATACCTATCCCGAAAAAACCAGCTATTATGATGGTGAGGTTTACACTCAGATGGGTCTTGACATGATGCCTGGGTTTGAGGCTATCAAGCTATGGGCATCTGATGGTTCTCTGAAAAGTTGGGTTGATGTTGTTAGAGCTATAAACAGAGGTTGTGGTTTCATCTGGTTCTCTGGTCATGGCAATCCTGCATCTTGGGCAACTCATCCACCTAATAGTTCCAAATGGATAACTGGCCTCAAGCTGTGGCAGATGAATTTTCTTTTCAATAAAGAAAAATTACCAATATGCATAACTGGAAGCGGATGTTTCAACAGCATGTTTAATGTAAGTTTAAAGCATAGTGACTGGACCTACTTTATGGGTTTATTTCCCTATAATGTTCCCTACTGCTGGAGCTGGGCTATGGTAAAAAGGGCAACTGGTGGGAGTATAGCTACAATAGGTGCTACTGCATTCAGCTATGAATCTCCAGATATAAATAGGGGAGAGGGTGGTATTGAGTGGCTTGATATGCATTTCTTTGAACAGTATGGATTAAAGAATGTAACCATCCTTGGTGAGGTCTGGGGAAAAATGATTACTGCTTTCTTGCAAAATTTCACTATTAACTGGAATGACAATAGCCCTAATGGCTCTGCCATAATCGCAAAAAATGTTCAGGAATGGGTTCTGTTTGGAGACCCAAGCCTTAAGATAGGCGGATATTTTAATTAAGTATATTTCCCGATTTTTATGGGATATTATATTAAAAAACGCAATATATTTATGTTGGTTAATAGTTACAAGTTACAGATATCCCATAAAATGGAGGCACTGAATATGAAGAATAAAATATTTGTTGTATATGGAGCTGTTTTTATTCTTATGGCTGCTTCTTCTCCATTGGCAGTTAATGCTTCCTCCATCGATATGGAGAACAAAAAATATTTTGAATTAAAGGATCTCTCGATTCATTCTCCGAAGGCAAAGTGGACTGTGATGATGTACATTGCATGTGATACTGCCTTAAGATACAGGCTAATAAATTTTTATCAGGAGGTATTGAGGGATGTTGGGTCAACCGATGACTTTAAAATCATAGCACTCTTTGATGGTAAAGAAAGAGGAGATACATTTTATTGTTATGCTGAAGAAGGTTTGCTTATACCATTACCTTGGTACGAAGAAGAATCTAACATGGCTAGTCCAGAAAATTTTGAAAGATTTTTAAGGCTGAGCATGCATTATTTTCCTGCAGAGCATTACGCGCTGTTTACTCTCTCAGATTACGGTAGTGGATGGCAGGGGGTATTTAGCGATACAGATGGAACAGGCTCTACTAAGACCCTTTCTCTCATAACAATGCCCGAAGTTAGACAGGTGCTAAAGAATATTACAGAGAATGGAAATAACAAGATTGATGTCTGGGGTATTGATGTTTGTATCCCAGGTATGGTTGAGGTTGCATATGAGATATCACCATATGTTAAATATATGGTGGCAAATGAAGAGCATGGATTTGAAGGTGATAGCGGTGAAGAAGGGTATGAACTTGGATGGAATTATTCGTTTTTCTTGCAAGAGTTGAAAAATAATCCTGATATGTCACCTGAAGAATTTTCGACTCTAATAGTAAATTGCTATAAAGCTGGAACGTTCATCCCAAAGATTCTTTTAATAATTCCTGCACCACAGTGGTATCCAATCACAAAATTCTATACCACATTATCTGCAGTTAATCTCAGCAAAATCAATTTAATAAGAGTAACCCTGAATACGCTAGCATCTAATCTAATAAACAATCTTAATGAAGTTAAATATGATATAAAAAAGGCACGTCAGAATACAAGAGAATACGGAAAAAGATACAAAAAATTTTGGTGGATACCTTTCTTTCTTTTGTATTTTCATATAGAATCTTTAGCCTATGATGGATTTGTAGATCTATATGACTTTGCTGATAAGTTAAGATATCAGACAGACAACGCTGAAATAAAAGACAGTTGTATAGACCTAATGGATGCAGTAAATGAAACGATAATTGCAAACGAAGCCCTTTCTACAGACCCCTCATATGGTCTAAGTATATATTTCCCAAAGTTGAAATGTCAATATGATCAGAGTCTGTGGCGTGGTGGTGGCAATCCAGAATTTAATAAAATACCATCATCATACAGTGATTTATACTTATCACAAGATGGTTTGTGGGATGATTTTTTAGAGGCGTATCTGGGCATTAACAGATAAGATTGTTAAGTCATTTCCAATCCGGTTTACTTCTCCCTATCGACAATCATATTCAAAATTTCGCTGGGATCTCTGATTCTTTTAAGTTCCTCTCTTCTTATAAGTGGAGTTCCCTCTACGCTCTTTTTGCTTCCGAGATATTTATCTGTAAATATAACAGCATGTTTTTCTGTTATCCTTGCTATACCTTTGATAATCCTAGCTCGCTCTTTAAGGGTACTGTCATATCTCTGAACCATCGTAAATAGCATATTGCTTTTTTTTTCTTTACTTATTGCCTCAAAGGGACACCTGTGCATAGGTATTACTCTATATCCTATCTTCTCCATTAAAGAAAGTATTTCACGCTGGAACGAATAGAGCCAGCCAATGTCACCTATTCTTCTGTGAATCCTCATTGGCTCTACTGGTCTTAGGATGTCAAGGGAATCTATCACAGATGGATGAAGGATCTCTTCAAGTGCTGCTGCTATCTCCACCCTTGCATCCATTCCCTCTTCATAGAGCCTTATTGCCTTCCGTGAGACATGAATCATCCTTGCAAGTTCTCCTCTGGAAAGGTTCTTTTTCTCTCTGATTTCTCTGATCCTCTTCCCATTAAGAGAGGCATAGAATCCTCCAGGTGCTGCATAAACTTGGATTGGTATTTCACCTAGGAGGTGGTTCTCTAGCGTATTTGCAGTTATTGTCTGCACTCCATTTCTAAAATAAATCACATCATCTTCAAGATATGTGGTACCCTCTCTCTCACCTATAAGGAGAAGAGATGCGCGGAGTAAAGATGCAAGTGTTTTTAAATCATGGGCAACGTTCTCTGAAAAGGAGTCTATGTTTGTCAGAACCTTTACTATCACTAACCTTTTATCTTTCCTTGCTATAATGTCAAAACCTATGGACCGAGATGCACATATATCTGCTAGCTCGAATCCCGCCCTCTTGAAGATATCGTAAACTCTGTGTAAAAGCCCTACTCTATCCATCTATCAAAGATAAGTATGATAACTCATATATAAGTTTAGTGGAGGAGATAGTATTTGGGTAGGTATAGATGATACAGATTCGATAAAGGGTGGATGTACCACATACATTGCACAGCTTGTAATAGAACATTTGATGGGAAGGAGCATAGATCTAATAGGTTTTCCAAGATTAGTGAGATTAAACCCTAATATACCATGGAAGACGAGAGGAAATGGGGCAATAGCCATACATGTTGGTATTGGCAGAGGAGAAAAAAGGAAGATAGGCAAAAGAAAAGGTAAAGATTTCTATTCCTTCATTAGTGTGGAAAGTGAAGATGTTAACAAAAATATTCTGTTTGAAATCGTAGATAATGTAATCAAAGATAATGCTGTTATTTCAGATAAAAAAACAAATCCTGGTTTTGTTATCTGCAGAGAAAAACCACCAGAAGAAATATATCTCCGAGGAGTAAGAGGAATTTTGGATTTAAAAAAGATAAAATATGTTTTAGATAGTATCGGAGCTGTATATAAAGGATACAAAAATAAGCGAGGATTAATAGGAGCTACAGCAGCTATCTCATGGAATCCCAATGACAAAACCTATGAATTGATCACTTATAGGCATAGGGAGAAATGGGGAACAGATAGATATGTAGATGAATCTTCAGTAAAAGAAATGGATAGAAGATTTCCCGGCACCTTTGATAACTATGACTATAAAAATAAACACAATCGAATTGCTCCCAACTCTCCATGCCCAGTTCTCTATGGTATAAGGGGAGATAACCCTGATGATCTTATTATGGCAAAGAGTATAGTAGTATCAGAGGAGTATTCTGGATGGTTGTTGTTTGAAACTAATCAGGGCACTGACGATCATCTGCAGAGAAAGAAAATAACCGAGATAAATCTCTTCGAATCTGTGGTTACTGAAGGAAAAGTTGTGAATAAACCATTCGCAATTAAAGGCGGGCATGTAATTTTTAGAATTAAAGATGAAAGCGGATCAATTGATTGTGCAGCCTATGAACCTACAAAAGAATTTAGAGAGGTAATAAAACAGCTTGAAGTTGGAGATTTTGTTGAAGTGTATGGTGGAGTGAGAAAAGAACCTTTCACGATTAATTTAGAGAAAATCCAAGTAAAAGAGCTAGTAAAAGTAGTTAAAAAAGTCGAAAACCCCATTTGTCCAAACTGTGGCAAGCATATGAAATCCCTTGGTAAAGGGCAAGGTTACAGATGTATTAAATGTGGATTAAAAAAAGATGAGAGCTTTGCAAAATATGAGGAGATGAAACGAAATATTAAAACAACTTTTTATGAAGTTCCAGTCTGTGCAAGGAGACATCTAAGCAAACCATTGAAAAGGATAAACCATAACCATTTTTAACATAATCTACATTCACTCTACAGAGCGGGTGTGGTGTAGTCTGGCCATCACTCAAGCTTGCCAAGCTTGTAACCCGGGTTCAAATCCCGGCACCCGCATTTAGATTGGTATAAGTTCATCCACAGAAACAATTTTATCAGATCTCTCAGTTTCCTTCAACACTTCTATAGCTTCATCTCTTTCTAAAATCAAAGGTCGAAGCAAACCCTTTCTTATCAACTCATCCCTTAGACTCTTATACCTTTTCAACTCCATAGAAAATTGTAAAACCGCCTTTATTTCACTTTCAAAACTCTTCTCCTTTTCCTCTCTGCTTAGATGCTCATACTTTTCGCTCTGTGGGCATCTGCCAAGTAGGATATATTCCTCTGGAGATGATGAGAACGAATAGGGAAATATGGGAAAACTTTGACACGCCAGAGGTCTATCATTATGAATCAGACATCTGTCATTATCAAAGAATGGACAGTTTGAGTAACCTAGATCCCACTCCAAGACTATGCAGCGATTTGTTTCAGCATCGAGCATAAAAAGCTTTGGAACAGGATGAAAATCTATGTCAAGTTTGGATGCTAACTTCTTCATCTTTATTGCTTCATGTGGAAAGAGGGGTATACTAAACTTTTCAGGTTCAATACCAAGGTAGATTCCCTGTTTCTCTAGTTTTTTGAAGGCGCTTTTAATCTTTTCTATTTCTTTGTTGGTAAAGTTTCCCTGTATGTTGTTACAGCAAATTCCGCATCGCTGACAGGAAAACTTCTCTACACCTTCAAACATTAGAAGTCAAAAAGACTTTTCTGTTTAATAACCTCATCCATTGCATTAAACTTTTCAAGTGCAGACTTAACCCTGCTTTCAGTAAATTGATGCTCATCACAGAGTATTTGGAGCACCTTCTCTTCGTTGGGTTTTGACCATTTAAGTTCATAGGAATCACTTACTGCTGGCTTTAGAAATATGTTCCTTATAGTTTGTAAGTCGTTTAAATCAATGGCATCCTTCTTATTTAATACCTCAAGTGCATTTTCTACATTTCCTACTCTCTTAATGATTTCATAACTCTTTTTCGGTCCAATTCCTTTTATTCCCTTATTAAAATCTGTCCCTATCAGTATAGCCATATCAACTAGCTGTCTTTGGACAATTCCAAGGGCTTTCAAGTTCGGTTCAAGTCTTATAAGCTCTGGTTCGATTTTTACATACGCCTGCTTATTTGGTAATTTTCTCCTGCCTGAAATTGCCAGATTTCTAACAAGAATTGGTGCACCAAAAAGAAGAGAGTCACTGTCTTGAGAGGCAACCGCATAGGCATCCCCCTTCTTTACCATGTAGCTTGCCTGCGCTTCCCCCTCAGATGGTGCCTGCACATATGGTATACCGAGTACCGAAAGTAGGGTTTTACTTTGCTCTATTATTTCGTCTGTTATTTTTGATGTCTGTTGCGCCTTTTTCCTTGCAGTTTCAATGTCGCCCTTCTCTAAAGCCTCCTTCCATTCATGTTCAGCCAACTCCTTTCTTTCTCTTCGCTCAGCGATTGTCTTCGCCTTAAGAGGATGAGGAACTCCATCGAAAACATAAACAGGTTTTATCTTAGCCTCAACAAAGTTTGCTGTTCTATAAAGTAAACCAGAGAGGTGAGAGGTCACTCTTCCCTGTGCATCCTTGAGCGGTGTTCCATCTCTCTGTCTGATGATTGATAAAAACTGGTGTATGGCATTGTAGGCATCTATTGCTATAACACGGTTCGCAAAATCTTTCAATGAACATCTCTCTTTTTTGAAAAGATCACCAAGGTCCACTCCCATAATAGCAAGCTGAATGCCTTTGTAGAATAAAGTTTTTCTCATTCTGGGTACTTAGAAATTATTTGTGGATGAGTAAGACTCATCTACCTTTCTTTCAATTTAACTTCAAAAATTCAATTTTTCTCAGATACAAAAGTAAATCAAATTTTAGCAAACAGCACAAGACTCTAGGATAACTGCAAGATTATTCCAACCTATATTCAATTTTAAACCAGAATACTCAGCAGGTGTACAACCAAGTGTTTGATGTTTTCTAAGAAGATTATGAACAACCCCTCTGAGTTGAAAAAATCTCGTTCCACATTCAAAGTTTTTGATACCGCGCATCCTCAACCTCTTTTGGTCTTATCTCAGCATGATAACGTTCTATACGATTCTGATTTATCATCAATAAACCATCCTCATATGGTATAAACTTGGTTTCAAAGTGAGCATGAACATGTCTAAACTTTCCTTTGTATCTCCTTAAAGCATCATAGATATAACATTTATCTGTTGAAACAATTCGAGGATAAAACCCGGTTTCTTTAAATGCCGTTTTAAATACTTTAATAGCTGATTCCGAATCCCTCCTATCTGATAAAAGGGTTGCTATAACATTTCGGTTCTCATCATAAACCGTGAATAGATAACCCTGTCTACCAGGTCTATTTTTTGATCCCTTCCTGTTGATAAACATCTCATCTATATACCAGATATCAGAATATCTAGGTCTATAAACCTTGGTTATCCTCTGGAAATAGGGTGCAAACCTTTGAATCCAGTTTAGAATAGCCCTACCGCTTACATCTATCTTTAAAACATCTCTTATCAAGGTTGAACATTCATTACTTGAAAGATAAAACTCTGTGTAGAGTCTAATTGCAAACAACATAACATTTGGAGAAAATCTCATACCTTTGGATGGACTTTTACTTCTCTCCAAGAAAGATCTATCACAATTTTTACATATATACCTCTGATCAACATTAACTTTATATTTATAGAAACCATTTCTTACAATGTCCTTGCTTTTACAGTAGGGACAAACAATTTGGTTGTGCATCCCCGCATCCCAAAAAAATGTAATGGGATGCACAATATATCTTATTTATCCACAATTAACTTCGCAGTACCTTCTTGACGTTCAGCTTCCGGAGGAGAATGGAAAACTGATAATTGCACCTTATGCAATAAGAAAAGTAGAAGCTGCATTAATCAGAGATGGATACAAAAGAGAAGAGGTTGTTGTTGCGCATCCAAAAAAAGTAGAAGAATTTATAGATAAAAATACAACTATAGTAGGAGTTAACACAATGGATCCATATGGTCTGGGTCCAGTTACTATGATGTTTACTAATGGAGGCAAATTAACATCCTATTCAAAATATAGATTTACCTCTTTAATAAAGAGATTGAGAGACTATAGGGAGAGAAGAAATTATAAATTTAAAATCGTAGTTGGTGGTCAGGCATGTTGGCAATTTCAACTAAGAGAGAAACTAACAGATGAATTAAAAATCGATCATATCATCTGTGGTGAAACTGATCATATCATCGGAGAAATCTATAGAGATATCGAAACCGGAAACAAAGATCGATATATACATATAACTACTCGTCCTTCTGTTGAACAGATACCAAATATTGTCGGTGCAAGCTATAAAGGAATGACTGAAGTTATGCGTGGATGCGGTAGAGGCTGTAGATTTTGTTCACCAAACCTAAGAACAGCCAGCTTCTATCCTATTGGAAAAATAATAGAGGAGGTAGAAGTGAATATAAGAAACGGTCAGGAAACAGCATGGCTTCATAGCGAGGATATTTTTAACTACATGGTGGAGGATAAAAAAATTTTTATCCAAATGAAGATAAAGTTATCGAGTTATTTGAAGAAGTTCTTAAAAAAGTTAAATACGCCAATCCAACACATGGTACTGCGGCAGGAGCACTTGCAGCACCACGAATTCTAAAGAGAGTTGCAGAATTAAATCACGCTGGTTTCAATAAATGGGTTGGTATACAGGTTGGATTTGAAACAGCATCTCCTGATCTTATAAAAAAGATTGCAAATAACAAAATGAAACCTTTTAATGCAAATGAATGGCCTTGGGTTTTATTAAATGGAACCTACGTTTTCAATAAATTCTTCTGGTTTCCAGCTTATACCACTATTGTTGGATTACCTGGAAGTAGCGAAGAAGATGAAATAGATACAGCTAGATCAATTATAACAATGGAGAAAAAATTGAAAGAAAAACTAGGAGAAAAAGCACATTTTACAGTAACACCTCTTGCATTTATTCCAATGGGTGCTTTAAAATATGAAGAATTTTTCAATGTTGCAGAAGAACTTACTCCAGGTAGAATTCTACATGTATATCATGCTTGGAGACATCTTGCATGGGAGATACATCATGGTTTAAGAAGAATTATTAAGATAAATCCATCCTATATTATATTTTCTCCACTGGCAAACTTTGGTACAGAGCTAATAGTTGATGGTATAAAGAAATGGGCAGTTAGAAAAGGAGTTGATGTAGAAAAACCTTTACAACCAATGGATTTGAAAGTAGAAGATTATTGATAGTAGAGGCATATCTGCCTATACCTACTAGAGGGATCGTCAATGATCAAACTCTTTACACGGGTGTGAAAAGCTGGATTGTAGCTTGGTGCTCTATCTACAACCTTCCCTGGAGGTGAAATTGTTGACAGTCTCCAGAAAGAGCAGACGATGCGTTATTAAAATTATTAACTTCACAAAAAAACAACCCTACCAAATCTCATCGTAATATGCTGGAGAATTGATTTTATTATCTATGGCATCTGATTGCATCATTTAGATTTTAGATTATTATTCCTATCCAAAACCCTTTCTATTTCTTTAATAAGAATAGATGCCGGAGAATGTAAAATTGTATATCTTTCCGCATTCTTGTGAATAAAGCTTTTTCTCTCAAGACCCTCCAGATTTTTCATCAACTGGGTCTCATCTGGGTTTAAATTATAGTTCTCGCATCTTACCCTATAAACATTTTTTATTTCCCCAATAGTAGCATATGCCTTACTTTTGCATACAACAGCCAATGAAAGTAGTGCTATCATTTCATCTCGAGAAAGTATTTCTATGTTCTCCATAGAGGTATCAAAATTTGCCTCTCTAACAGTTTCAGGTATAATACTTTCCTCTCTTCTTTTCTCTGCTACAATAGCAGCATTTTTCAGAATATCCATGGCTGTTCTCATGTGCCCTCTGCTTTCCAGAGCAATATCTGCAATGAGAGAAAGTATGTCATTATCAAAAGTACTTGGATAGAGCGCATCATCTGCCCTGTACTTGAGAATCTGCACAATCTGTTCATGAGTATAGGGTTTAAGATGCACTACTGCCTTTTCTGCAAAAGTGCTCCATGTGGCATCATCGTTTATCATGTGACGTAGAATATCTGCATCCCTTGTTATGGCTATGTATCTTACCGTTTTTCCCTCTTCATATAGCCTAGATAGAGTATATAGAAAATGCGCCATATCTTCCAAAAGTATTCCTTCAACCTCGTCAAGTATTATAATTCGGTTTGTATCTACCTGATTCCACAGTTTTCTTGATGGTAGACCTGCGGTATTGAAATTGGGTTTTATCTGAGATACTATGGTTTCAAGTATTGCATGCTCTGACCTATTGATAAAACAATTTACATATACGTTTTCCTTAGATATATGGCGAGCCAGTAATGTTTTTCCAGTTCCTATTTCACCAGAGATCAATGCTTTCTTTCTGCCTTCAATTAACACGCTCAACTGCTCTATCTCTCTTTCCCGACAAGGTATTTTCTCTGGTATGTAGGAAAGTTCTAGCTTCCGTCTTTCTCTTATTATCACTTACCTCACTGAAACATCAATTGACAAATGGCTTAAAGAATTATTGGCAAGGTATAGATTACAAGCCACCGAAATGTTTTTAAATGCATTCTCTCCCCCCTCTTCCCGCTTTTATATTCACAAATAATTTATGGTAATGGAAAAAGACTCAGAATAAAAACGCCTGCATGTTAATACAGCGCCCTAAGGTGGGCACATGTAGGCCATTAATCTAAAAAAGGAGGGTTTTCTTTTTGCATCCCATCCCTCCTCTTCCCTCCTTTAACATATCAAGGACTTGAAAAAGAGGATAGAGAGAGGTAGGGTTTATTTTATGAGTGGCTTTCCAACAGGTACCACTTCTCTTCCATAGGTTTCATTGATAACTTCTGCCATTGCTAGATAGATGGCACTTAAACCACAGATTATTCCCTCATACCCCGCTATTGTAGTGATTAATGCGTTTCCTGTAAATTCACCGAGGGCAAGTAACCAGAACAGTATTGCTAGGCTGATGAATACAAACTGTAATGCAGTGTTGTGCTTGAGCGTGGATATGAACATCAGGAACGTGAAAAGACCCCACATAAAGAGATATGAACCCATTGCAACCGAAGAAGGTGCATCTATCCCTGGGACAATATTTGGTATCATAACAAGAGCAACAAGAGTTAACCAGAATAATCCGTATGAACTGAAGGCTGTAACTCCAAAGGTATTTCCTTTTCTGTATTCAAGTATACCAGCAATTATCTGAGCCAAACCACCATAGAATATTCCCATGGCAAGTATCATCGATCCAAGAGCAAAGATTCCTGCATTGTGAAGGTTCAATAGCACTGTCGTCATTCCAAAGCCCATTAAACCCAAAGGTGCTGGGTTAGCAAGAAAACTTTTCTCATCCATCTTTCCTCACCACTACTTTTAGCTGAGGTCAAAATAGAAAGATGGTTTAAAAGAATATCGAGAAATTTAACGTCTGCGTTTTATGTAAACAGCCATGGCAACTATTGCAACAATTACTATAGCAACGATAGCTACAATGATAAAGGGATCTATGGGAATTGGCTTTTTGGCACTCTTTACGAGAACTGTAAGTGATAGATCCTCTGGTGTTCCCGTTAAATCAGAGTATCCCTTTGCATGATATGTTAGTAGCATCGGCAATATTGTCTGATTGTTAACATACTCATTTGAATCTTCTGCATTTATCCCTATCTTAATACAACGAGTTTCATTGACTGGTATCTCTACCTGATCACTTGGCATTATAATAGAAATTTTATCTAGATCAGTGGTATTGATGGTTAGCTTTGCAACAATTGGCATGTTGCCTCTGTTTGTTATATTTATAGATACATCTCCAGATTCGCCTGGTTTGAAATAGAGCCAATACCTGTCCATCTCTACGTCAATACCTGACACAAAATCTGATTTTAAGGTTACAATGCAAGGTTCAGCTGTCGATCCCTTTATGTTTCCATTATCCTCAGCCATCGCACTGAATTTGATATTTGCCTTCTCGTAACCAGGTGCATTCTCAAGAACTGTTATGGTTGCCTTTACAGAGAGCGTGACATTTCCACCTTTGAAAAATGAGGATACAGGTATTGAAGCATACAATACTTTTTTATCCAGCTCTACAGTGCACCAAGAGGGTACATTCTCCACAGTAACATTTATTCTAGTTGGTGTGCCAGACAGAAGAAATCCTTTTGGTTTTGCAAACTTGGTATACTGGTAATTAATATTCAAAGTGACTGTTGTACTTTCTCCTGGCGCCAATATTCCTAAATCTGATTTTTCAGGTGCTATTGCTAGGGTAGATGTGGAATGTAAAAGATATATCCTTGCAGATGTTGGAACTGTAATAACAGAGAGGTTTGCAATAAGTACAAGCAATATACCTGCCCCTACGAGTAATCTAGACATTCTTTTCATACAGCAATATATATTATATTAATTTATATAAAAATCTTATCCCGTATTTGTTACCAAAATCATCGATAAAAGATGACTATAAACGCTGTAGCAATCATGAAGAAAACGATCAGTATTGCAAGTATTTTAACTATCCATTCCCTTAATTTGTCCTTCCTCATGCAATATCACTTCCAAATATAGCTATTACATCTCTCCCTACACTCAAAACCTCAACCTTCTTTCCATGTATAGAATAGGCAATATCAAAGGTGATGTCATTTTTAGTTACGGCAATACCATTGAGTATCTCAAACTCGCCTTTTTCCTTTATTTTAAGATACATGTCATTTGGTTTTGCCTGCTTTAATGTCCTTACAATCTCAGCAGTCTTCTCTCTATACTTCTTTCCAATGGATGCATAGATTGGTTTTACATCAATTGCCTCTTCCTTTATTTCAGAGAAGTTATCGCTTATATCGAGTGCTTTTATGTTCATGGTAACAGATATGTCCTCCTTTCCTTCTTTAATGATCTCTGGATGCTCTGTAAATATCTCTACTTTCTCTATTGAGCTATTGAGTGCTATGCCCTTTTCACCCTTCCATTTCCTTATAGCGGAAATTATCTTCTTGATAGTTTCTCCAACCTGCTCTGCATCATCATCTATAAATTCGACTTCTGGCCATTCTGTAATGTGAATACTCTCTTTGTTTACTTTTACCTTATAGTACTGATGATATATCTCCTCTGTTATGTGTGGAAAGAATGGTGCGAACATCTTTGTTAATCCTAAACCAATGGTGTATAATGTGTAGAGAATACTCTCCATTTCTTTCCTTTCATAAATAAAGGACTTTGCCATCTCTATATAATGATCTGCAAACTCATGCCACAAAAAGTATTCAATCTCCTTCAAAGCAAGCGAGAATTCAAAATTCTCCATAAAATCTGTGCATTTCTGTACAACTCTGCTGTATCTTGAGAGTATCCATCTATCCATTGTCCTCAAATTGCTGGGCTTTTTGGGTGCGTCTTCTGGCAAAAATTGTGAAATAAAACGCTCAACATTCCATAGCTTTCTTAGAAGTCTGGTTCCCCTAATCACATCCTTTTTTCTAAACGGATTGTCTTCACCAAGGGAACAACTTGCGGCGTAGCATCTGAAGGCATCTGTACTAAACTCGTCTATCACTTCGAGAGGATCTATAACATTACCAAGACTTGCATGCATGGGAGTGCCATCTTCTGAGAGTATGAATCCTCCCATCATTATGTTTTCAAAGGGTTCTTTATCTGTCAGAAGGGTACATCTTAGTATGGTATAGAATGCCCACGTTCTTATGATATCATGTGCCTGAGGTCTTAGACTCATGGGATATAACTTTTTGAATCTTTCATCATCTCTCATCCAAAAGGTGTTGTAAAGTGGAGAGATGGATGAATCCATCCAGGTATCAAATACGTCTTCACATCCTTTCAGCTTACCTCCACATTTTGGACATTTTTCTACAGGAGGTGGATCTATAGTAGGATCAACATAACATTGTTCCTTTTTGGCAACTACAACCTCTCCACAATTTTCACATTCCCATAAAGGTATGGGTGTTGCGAAATATCTCTGCCTACTAATAACCCAATCCCATTCTAGTGAGTTAACCCATTCCTCAAGCCTTACCTTCATAAATTCAGGATACCACTTCATTCTATTGCTTGCTTCCAGTACCTTCTCCTTAAATGGAATGGTTTTCAGAAACCATTGCTTTGCATTTATAAATTCAACGGGTGTTTTACATCTCCAACATACACCAACATTCTGTTTCAAAGGCTCTTGTTTGGTTAACAGGTTATTTTTTCTCAAATCTTCTATTACTGCCTTTCTTGCATCCTCTATCTTCATACCTGCATACTTGCCACATATCTCTGTCATCCTGCCTTCTTCATTGATGCTCATTTCTATAGGTAATTTGTATTTGAAAACCCATTTGAGATCCTCTTTGTCCCCGATCGTACATATCATCACTACACCTGTTCCAAAGTTTGGATCTACAGCTTCATCCTCGACGATCTTAAGCTCTTTACCAAAAAGTGGAACTTTCAGAGTTTTACCAACAAGCCATGGTGCTCTCTCATCTGTGGGATGTACAGCAACTATCTGACAGGATGGAAGCATCTCTGGTCTTGTAGTGGCTATCTCGACATACATTCCCTTTTCATCTTTACCTATTCCATGATATTTTAGAAGTTGTTCAGGCTGTTCTTCAACAAAATAAAACTTTATTGTGTTGAGCTGAGTTGTTCTCTCCACATATTGAACCTCTGCATCAGCCATTGCAGTCATGCATCTGGGGCACCAATTTACTGGAAACTCACCTTTATAGATGTATCCCTTGTTATAAAGCTCTATAAAGGATATCTGAGTAATTCTCCGATAATACTCAGCATCTGTTTGGTAGTATATCGTAGGATCCATGCTTTCTCCAAGCTTGATAAACTGCTCTGTCATGGTTTTGATGTTTTTATTGGCGAATTCACTGCATAGTTTTGTGAACTCATGGCGATCAATGTCTTTCCGAGTGATGTTTAATTTTCTTTCCACTCGCTCTTCAATAGGTATACCATTCACATCAAAACATAGAGGAAAAAAAACGTTGTAGCCTCTCATCCTTTTATAACGCGCAGCAAAGTCAATATGAGTATAATGTACAGCATGTCCTGCATGTAATGGGCCAGATGCATATCTTGGCGGAACATCTATGCTGTAAACCGGTTTATCACTGTTAAAATCAAAGTGATAGAAAGTCATCTTCTGCCAAGCATCTTGCCATTTTTTCTCTATGGCTTTTTGGTCATAGTCGCTCATACTCAAAACGAGGATGGCAAAGCATATTTCTCCTTATAAAGGTTACTCAGATGGATCATTCACGTTTCCCATGAAGAGAATGGTGTTTGTCTTCTTGTGATATATTACAAATAGGAATGGGTGATTGCAATCAAAGATTATTCTTGAACTGCTACTACTTCCACCACCGTATTTTAGTGGCATTATAACTGCTGTTGCAGCAGCTGCCTCCGTCCCCTCTTCGTTTACTTCAATGAATGCTTTATGTAAAACTTTGCTTATGTATAGGTCCTTAGCTCCATCTATACCTGAGAAATCTGCATTATCTGAGAAGGCGGTTGGCATACCAAGATCTATTAGATAGTCGTTCAAAGTATATAGCGGTGTTTTAATCTCAAATTTTGGAAGGTAGATGTCAACTTTCTCCTCACTCATGGAGTTAATAAGATTGGAAAACGTTTCTTTGTTTAGATAGTCTATAACATCAGATACAGTGTAACCCTTCTTTGGTAGGAATATGAGCATAGAGATGTTACTATCGGAGTATGGTAATTCCAAAATCTGCATTTTGGAGGTTTCTGTATAATTAAAAAGATTTTTTGTATTTGTCAAACACATTGTGGAGACGTTTATTTTTTTACCAGACGAGGTTGTAAATGTTCTATCAGTTGTGTTATCATCATCGAATTGAATCTTCCATATTCCTTTGAAGTAAATTGCATTTGTAAGAATTAACATAGTGAGATCAGGATCGATGGCATTTGGTGGAACAAGATCATGTATCAGATTGTTTGTTTTATTTTCGACCCAGCTGTTTATAATATCTGCTGCTTTTTCAGGATTTGAATAATCAACCTCCGAAACTCTACCGCCATAGTATGTCTCGATTATGTTTACATAGCTTTGTAGAAGATGAAAACCTATTCTTGGCCATAATGCATTTGCTGTACTAACATTATTTTTATTAAATAGACTGTACAATCCTTGCATATATTTGTGAAATGATCCGTTATCCTGCTCGATATTCAAAACATTCCTCATCTCCTCAGCAGTAATATTCCTAGCACCCTCATATGTCATGGCGAGAGCGGTAAAGATGCTATATGGGGAGATGAATATATTGCCACTATTATTGGGATCATTATACATTTCTCTGTAAATATCAAACGCGAAGCCATTTACAGAATCATTGAAATCTACAATACTACCAACGTTACTACTCTCTTCAGAATTGCTTGGTTGGGCTATCTCACTATCAAAGTTTGTTACAACATAGAAACTCGCTCCGATTATCACGGCAATAGCAACCAATGCACCTATGCTAAGGAATTTCATATTCGTCACCGTCTAAGTAAGTTAGTTGTCCTTAGTATTTAAAAACTAATAAAATGTTTGGTAAAAACCAAACAATCCATTCTCTATGCCATTAGTTTTATAATTAAGTAAGATATTCAAGATATGGATGGGAATCTCCTGGAGGGATACTTTTGACAAAAACCATAGCACATGAGCTTGCAAAGAAGCAAAAAGAAATCTCGATTGCTGAGTTTTTTGAAAGAAATAAACATATCCTTGGGTTTGGAAATCCAACAAGAGCGCTGGTAACTGCGGTAAAGGAGGCTGTAGATAACAGTTTGGATGCATGTGAAGAAGCGAGAATACTTCCTGATATCCTTGTTGAAATACACACCAAAGGAGAAGATGGTGAATGTAAAATTATTGTAGAGGATAATGGTCCAGGAATTATCAAAAGACAAATACCTCTCGTTTTTGGTAAGCTACTCTATGGTTCGAGATTTCATGCCATAAGACAGAGCAGAGGGCAGCAAGGTATAGGAATCTCTGCAGTTGTTTTGTATGGGCAACTTTCGACTGGGAAACACACCCTTGTTCTTTCAAAGATAGGAGAGAAACAGCCTGCACATTTATATGAACTTGCCATAGATACCAACAAAAACACTCCAGAAATAGTAAAAAATGAAATAGTAACATGGGAAAAAGAACATGGTACCAGAATTGAGATAACGATTCATGGTGACTACAAAAGAGGAAGGCATTTCCTTTATGATTATCTACAAAGCACATCTATTGTTAATCCCCATGCCCAAATAACCTTTGTGGAACCAAATGGAGATAAGCACTTATTTGAAAGAGTAACAGACACTCTACCAAGACCTACCGTTGAACTTAAAAAACCACATCCTCAAGGAATAGAGCTTGGTACACTTATAAAGATGGCAAAGCACACCAGCAATAGAAAACTTTCAACTTTTCTCAAAAAGGAGTTTACCTCTATGGGAGAAAGAACTACAGATGCAGTATGCAGGATTGCAGGTTTAGATAAGGATGCAAATCCAAAGGAATTAACAAGAGAGGAATTTATCAGACTTCATAAGGCCTTCAAAAAAGTAAAGATAATGGCCCCACCTACAGACTGTCTCTCACCAATCGGTGAAACTTTGATTAAAAGGAGTTTGAAGCATGAAACTAGGGAAATTTCTCCCGAGTTCATAGTTGCAACAACAAGACCTCCCTCTGTTTATTCTGGTCATCCATTCCAAGTAGAGGTAGGCATAGTATATGGCGGAAAACTGGATCCAAATTCTCCAGTGAAAATTTTAAGATTTGCAAATAGAGTTCCTCTTCTCTACCAGCAAGGTGGTTGTGTTTCAACAGCGGCTTTATCTGATATAGACTGGAGAAGATATAAACTTGAACAGAGAGGTGGAAAAGGTATACCAACAGGTCCAGCAATATTCTTTATACACGTTGCCTCAACAAGTGTTCCCTTTACTTCAGAGAGTAAAGAGGCAATAGCAGATATACCTGAGATTGAAAATGAAATAAAACTTGCTCTTAGAGAATGTGCAAGAAGGATGCAAAGCCATTTAACAAAGAAGGAAAGAAGGAAGAAAACTCGAGAAAAATTCGAGCTTATTACAAAAATCCTTCCAGAAATAGCAAAGAAATCTGCTAGCATGCTTGAAAAACCTGTTCCTCCTCTAGATGCCGTAATAACAAGGATAATGGATGTAGTATGGATAGAGGATATCATAACCTATGAAAAGGTTGAACGAAGGGATCAACAGACAACACTTGATAAGTTTGATGATGATAAGGGGCATGGATACATAACAAAGAGCAGATTGATTATTGCCAATTACAAACAAAAACCTCAGAAGTTTAATTTGTATGCTCTCATTCCAAGCGATGCAATTGTAGGTTACGTTGATCCAAAGCCAGAAAAGATAGAAGAAGGAAGATATATAAAGTGGTGTCTTCCTACAATACCGCCCACATCAAAGCTTGATGTTACTTTTGAGTTGGCAGGTCTAGATAAAGGTGATTTTGACGAAAATGATCTTTACGTAGAGGGCATAAATCCAGAGTATGTAATAGGTGCAAACAAGTGGGAGGGAGAATAATGGAAAGTAAAAGAGAGGTTTTGCAGAAGCTTGATGCCATTGCAGAGAAAATTTATAACGATTTACAACAGAATGAAATTCCGACTTTAACTTTACCAACTCGTGCCAAATCAAACATCATATTCGATGAGCATTTTGGTGTCTGGAAATATGGAAAAGGAAGAACTTCAAGAACTGCAAAAACACTCGATGGTGCATATATGCTTCTCCGCACTATGTATGTCGCTGAATTCATAAAAAGCATGATCAAAACTAAGAAATCCTCAACATTGAGAGAGATGTACTATATCTCAGAGGGTTGGAATCTGGCAAAATTCAGTTCTCAACAGGATTCAGATAGCCTGGCAGAAGATCTTGAAGTTATCACTGGATGTTTAAGAGAAGATTTTAAGTTAAGGCCAGAGGAGGATGGTGCAAGAATCATTGGAAATCTAGTTATAGAGGAGATGACAAGGAGCGGAGAAAAAAGAAAGATACATTGCCAGGATGATGTTGGTGATGCTGGCTATTCTATACCATATAATGTAGAAAAGGAAAAAATAAAGTTCAAAAGTGTTGATGCTGACTTTGTTTTAGCAATAGAAACGGGAGGTATGTTTGATAGATTGGTAGAAAATGGTTTTGATACCACCCATCGTGCAATACTTGTTCATTTGAAGGGTCAGCCAGCACGATCAACGAGAAGATTTATAAAACGGCTTGCTGAAGAAAAAAGACTTCCTGTATTTGTTTTTACTGACTGTGACCCGTGGAGTTATAGGATTTTTGCAAGTGTTGCATACGGTGCAATCAAAACAGCTCATATCTCGGAGTATCTTGCGACACCAACAGCACAATTTCTGGGAGTTGCACCCTCAGATATTGTTAACTATAAATTACCAACCGATGAATTAACAAAGGAAGATATTAAAGCTCTCAAGAGTGAACTGACTGATCCAAGATTCAAGGGCAAATTCTGGAAAGATGAGATAAAACTTCAATTAAAACTTGGTAAGAAGTCTGAGCAGCAGGCATTGGCAAAGTATGGTTTAGATTATGTAACAGATACATATCTGCCTGAGAAACTCTCTCAGTTTGGAGTGCTAAAAAGGTAGTTTAAAGCCAAAGCTCTTCTGGTTTAACCATCTGATATCTTATGTTTACCTCTGCATTATTGTCGATTTTGATTATGGTTCTACTGAATATTCCTCCTCTTGCACCTTCTGGGCAAGTATAAACATAGAGAGGTTTTTCTCCATTACCTAAAGCCTTGGACTCAACAACTTTTTTCTTTGCTGACCTGTAGCTTGCGTAGAGCGATAGAATTATTACGATGAATATTGCATAGATGATGATGCCTATCAGAAGTGCTATTGGCAGGGAAATCTGGAGTGCCTGAATCCATTTATATCCAATGCCAAAATAGTATACAATCAGAATAACTGCAATGAAGAGAATCAGATAAAGCGTAGAAATAATAAATAGAGCTTTTGCTATAGCCCTTGATCTTAGTTTTTTCTTCTCAAGTATTTGTTCAGATATTTCTCTCATTTTTCTCTATTAAATGATATTTAAAGGATACATTTTAATATTTCTGTTAAATCCTATCTTCATTTATTAAAAGATTTAGATTTTTTGGAGATCTTTTCTTCCAATTGCCTCTATGAT